>Ga0315908_10002413_pt1 | contig 13696 bp, 18 predicted proteins | sample LakEriMetagenome_12_FD_203520 | JGI IMG/M metagenome (GOLD analysis project Ga0315908, IMG submission 203520) | Freshwater fungal communities from buoy surface, Lake Erie, Ohio, United States - Buoy 4 MA124 | ecosystem: Environmental > Aquatic > Freshwater > Lake > Lake biofilm | place: USA...
AGAGAGAGAGAGAGTATCACTGCAGAGTATCATGTACACACATACACACACACACACACACACACACACACACACACACACACACACACACACGGGCACACAGTCACACAGAGACCAACAATCAGACATAGAGCATTTTACATGTACACGATTGTGCACACACGTGCGCGTGCCCCCCCCCCCCCGTGATCTTGCTTTTTTCTTTAATCAGGCGCAAATAGTGATTAGCAGAGCGTTTTCTTCACGAACACTTCGGAACAAAACATTTCCAAAAAAAAAATTATCGGAGAAGTTTCCCTTTCTTCATTTTGGATATTTTTTACAAGAGAAATGTTTATATCGAAGGAGGGCATAAGCCGCACCTCACCCACCTCTTCACCCACCCCTTCACACCTTAAAGCTCTATAGAGTATTATATACTTGATCAAACCCACTCTATAAAGAATTTTATACTCTATCAAACTCCTGGACAAAAGCATGGCGCGAGATACACAAATCAATTACAATTAATCATTAAAATCTTACTTAAATCCCTTACTCAGAGCTCTTCTTTATTAAACTGTTACTCGAAACTCTTACTGCAAACTCTTGTTGATATTTACAACCTGTGCACAGCTTGGAATTTGAACGCGTTGATCTCCTGTGTGTTGCGCAAAAGGCGCGCATAGCACCTGATGTGGTGCAGATGTGGTGACTATGTTGCATACATTACTATGTTGCATACATTACTATGCATACATTACTATGTTGCATACATTACTATACATACATTACTATGTTGCATACATTACTATGTTGCATACATTACTATACATACATTACTATGTTGCGCAAAAGGCGCGCATACGACCTTCACCACATCTCGCGCCAGCGCAAAATAGTAATGTGTGTGTGTGTGTGTGTGTGTGTGTGTGTGTGTGTGCACACACACACACACACACACACACACGCACACGCACACGCACACGCACATACACATACACAAACACACAAAACACTCGCACAAGATGCGTTGCGTATGTGACAGGGGCACACGCAGCACGCACGGACGCATAAAGTTTGAAATTGCGCGCGCTCTCTTGCGAGTCGTGTACTCGCGTGGAAAGAAGAGGACCCATCCTTCTTTGGTACATTTAGCAATATTAACAGTACAAGGTGCATTAAGTACTAAAGGAATTTTTTGAACTTCTGGACAATTTGGCACTTACGCGGAAAGCTGAGGCACCCATTCATCCAGGACGGCACGCAGAGAAGGCCCAAGGTTCAACAAAACACCCATGATGGTTTCTTTCGACACACCAATCTGTGCAGGGAAACGAGTGCAACGGGCAGGAGTAAGCAAGGTCCGGGGGAGAGAGGGAGTGGGAGGGAGAGAGGGAAGATACAGGCGGGAGGGAGAGAGGGTCGAGGCACAGATGCAGTAACGAGCAAGCACACGAGCGACAAAGGTGTTGTACCACACCTCAGCCATGCGCAGCGAAAATCAAAGAGCCTATTCCCTAAAACTTAAACACCTCGGCCATGCGGAGCACGAGCATGGGGCTGAGCTGGCAACCGATGGCTGCCTGTGCCAAGGCAGCAGTCATATCCTGCGTAATCTCGACGACGGGCTTGGTGGCAAGTGGTCGCTGTATGGTGGTATCAGCCCGTGTCAGCAGGGCTCCTTTGCTCCTTTACAGGTCTATTTCGAGATCTCTTTTGACACGTCCGCATACCTGTATCAGCATCAGTTGGCCACTGTCGGGCTCTGTCCTTTCGATTATGGCGCTCATGACGTCTGGGAACCCTGGACAGACATTCTCAAAAGTCAGCGCGCCAGTACAGTGACTGTAGAGAGGCACTACAGAGAGTACTTTTGAGAATGTGTGCCGGCATTGCATTGCGCAGACAGCCCACGCGCAGCGCAATGCGAACACGGACGCGTCCGGGAGCACTTGAGCTTGCGCTTGCGGCACAGGTTGCACTTGGAGCCAACAGACACCGCTCTCGTGTTAAAATGAGCTTGGCCTGCCCAAAATTCTCACGAGTCAGTGTCCTTGTACGTTTACATTTACCAAGCCACTACTTCGAGTACTCTGAGAATGTGTGCCTGGTGGGCCCTGCAAAACTCCAATCAGCGACGCGTCGGCAATCGGCGATCCGACACTGTCCATAGCATGGGGCAGCGCCGTGCGGTGAAAGGCCGAGCGCTGCAACTTGGAAGCGCCTCCGTTCGCCGCCAGCTTAGGGCTGTGATCAAACATGGTTAAGGGGCGCTTGTCGGCACGCCGTTCGTGCTCCCCCGGCTCCTCGGGTCGCATGGAGCCCGACGCGTGCGCCCCGATAAAAGCAGGCTCATCCTGGATGAGCCTGGAGGCGACGATGAGGTTTTGCTGGCGCATCTTCTCCGTTTGCTGCTCGAACCACGCGTCCTCGTCGAACGAAGCCATGGAGGCGACGATGAGGTTTTGCTGGCGCATCTTCTCCGCTTGCTGCTCGAACCACGCGTCCTCGTCGAACGAAGCCATGGAGGCGACGTTGAGGTTTTGCTGGCGTATCTTCTCCCCCTGCCTCTCCAACCTCGCGTCCTCGTCGAACGAAGCCACAAGACCCTTCTCACAAACCCCTCTCGCTTCTTGTTTCTACAGTCAACGCTGCGCTCGTAAGATGCCCAGCTGAGCTGTGCTTTTCTCTCAGAGATGCGGAGAATAGAGAGAGAGAGAGAGGTATGCCAAAGCGAAGCGAGATCCAGACATGTAGAGATGATGGTTGTAGTGATTGCTGGAGCGCGGAGGAGGAAACTTTGATTCGAGAAAAATACTTCAGAACAATCGGGTTTCTGGAGTTCGATTTTATATTTCCTCCTCCGCCAATGCGAGAGCGCGTTTGTAGTTTTTTATTATTATTACTACAGTGTCCCCGAAATCCGCAATATGCGTGCTCGGAATCAAAAATACTTGATTTCAACAAGTACTTACGTAACACGAAAAACCTACTTTGTACCTGGTCCCTCAGTACACCTCAGGCCTCGGTCTCCAGCGGTTCTTGTCACTTTCGTACTCAAGCACCATCTTCTCGAGCCACTGAGTCAGAAGGATTTTCTCTTTTTCCTCATCCGTGACGGGCACCTGTTGCTTTGCCACCTGCTTGCTGGGCGTCGCTTGCGCACCTGCTGTGTCATCCTCAGACGCCTCCTCCATCTCCATCACATCCGAGTCCTTGGGCGGTTTCTTGGTGACACGCGCGCGCTTGCAGCGCGGCCGGCGATACCGCCGCCGCGCCTGCGGACCGGGGCGTCCGAGTACCTAATACCCTCGTCATCAACCTCCTCCATCTCCATCGTATCGGTGCTTTGCGCGCGTTTAGACTGCAGCCTAGGACCCGCCTTGTCGTCGTCAGACGAGGAGTCTGAAGACTTCTCGTCAGAAAACGTGGGCACCTTGTACACGCCCTTCTTGCGCAACCCAGTGGGCTGGAATTGCTTTGGCGGCGTAAGCTCCCTCGCCTGGCGCTTCTTGCGCAAGGGAGTGTGCGTCTCGCCAGCGGCAAGCCTGTTCTTTGCCTTCGTGTATAATAGGTCCTGCAGTAATAAAACACACACACCTCTCTCACACTCTCTCTCAGTACACTTCTCTCAGCGACATCTGGCGTCCGAATGAGGCCCCCCTCATGCTCCTGCACCCGACGCACCCGACGCTCCTACGCAACGACGCGACGACGACAGAGCTTAACAGTGTTCCGCTTCCTCCGCTTAACCCCTTCGCTTCAATGCGTGCTCCACAGGATGAGGACAATGATACTGCTCTTGATCGCTCGCCGCTCGTCACCTGTGGCTGGACTGCTGGGACCCCGGGAAGGATGACGCTGAGACCAGTCTCTCTGACTGCGAGACTGTCCTTGCGTGCGCCGCCTACAACGACGACGGGAGCACCTTCGCCGACGACTTCGTTGTCGCAGGCGGGATCAGCGGGACTGGATTGCAGACGACGACGGGCACGACAACGACGCCCGCCAGGGACTGCGCCGAAAAAGACAATGAGCACGACGATGACGCACTCTCTGATGATGACGAGGACCCAGACTAGAGAGAGACTCAACCTTAGTACAGTAATATTAGTCTATTAGGCTTCATATTATAGTGAGCCTAGCCGGCTTCTGCCTGTTTGGTTTTGTAGATGCCAGCTGCGCTGTTCATTCAATAAACAAACCCCTCTCTCTTGACATCTGCGGAGCTTGGGTTGGGTTTGGGTCTGGGTTTGGGATTGGGTTCACACTCCTCCTCACACGCTCCTCTCCTTCTCGCCACCCTCCTTTCACACAATATCTCTCTCCCTCGCGTTCACTAGCGCGTGATGGGCAGACAGCATAGTCCACACAAGCCTCGGCTCGTCGTACCTCATAGCACATGTCCTTCACTGTCCCCCTCCCCCCTTGCACACACTGAACACAAAAAAAGTGGCTATTAACCGCCACGCGGGACCATCATAGGTCTCCATTATAGGGGTGAGAAGGGGAAACCCGGATTGAGAGCCCCGCACACTTCGAAAATGGTTATACCTCTGCCACACGTCCTCGGTCCGAAGTACGAGCGACGGCAGAGGCCCCGTAACTCGAGAGAGTTTCGGATAGGGGGGAGCCAGGGAAACCTGAGCCATGACACCCGACGTAGGCGGCAGTCATCTCCTTGAATCGGTTTATGGCCCCTGTGGATGATCACGTTACTGCGAAATAAACGCTACAAAGTACAAAAACTCCAGGACGTACACAGTTTTACTGGTCCACTCGACTGCAACAGAATCCGGTCTTCTCCGTCCGAATATAGGTTCGTTGTACGTGTCTGATTCATCCCGATCTACTTCTTGGTCGTCCTCCTGCTCCTTATCCGCCTGGTTGTAATCTGGAACTCGTTGAGTGGCCTGGTCGCTCTCAAGAATCCTTTCTGCCTCGTCCGCGATTTCATCCCATGGGAAAATGTTTCCAATCTTTGTTTCTGCCCACAGCTTTTCCAAGCTGCTTGTCTTTATCCCCGCCAATGAATTCAAGGTCTCTTGTCGCTTCACCATGTGTAGAGATGGCGCCTATAAGATATTTCCAGCACCTGTTGTGAGCGCCAATTACACTCTTCTTCTGCGCTTTACACCAGGCATTTTGAATGTGCGCCAGTGTTTCTGTTGGGAGGACATCTGTCGTTCTCAGGTCCATGTTTCTCCGAGTCCCTTTTGCAAAGTTCGCACCCCGGACACGCACGAGATCCAATCACATACAGCCACTTCCAACATGGAAATGAACACGTGATCACTTGCTTGGCTCGACTTTTCTTGGCAGCGCTTTGACCTCGTGTACCGCACTTGATTTGATCCACGAGCCTAGGAAATCTCGGCTTTCGCCGTCTCAAAGTAAGAATTCAGTTGCCCAAGTTGTGTCAGCTGGGTTTTCTCAGTTGTCCGCTTCTTGAAGTTGGAGCATATAAGTCCACCCCCATCGCGTACTGTCCATCAAGTCACTTTGAGCTCCTATGCTCGCCGCTTACCCGATTCTGTGCAATCCAATGTCGGTGGAGCCCAGGAAGGTCTTCCAGTTGTTCTCAGCTTGATTCAATGCTTTTTGTCTTTGAAATTCAGCTCCTCCTCTAATCATTGCGTTTCGGTCTGCTTTCGACAATCCTGTCACATGCTTCACTCCCATCGTTGTCATTTCACTCGTACGTCATTCTCTCTGTGCGTGTCGTCCATTGTCGATATTCCGTTGGTAACTGTTGTACGTTCTCAGTCTGGGTGTCAGCTCTTTCATCAAGAGGTTCCCCTCGATGTGCTTCGACTTTCACCAAGAAAGTAAGTGCACCTCTTACCACTCTCTCTCTCACGCACTCAATGATTGATGTCATGATATCTGCGTTTGCATCACCAGCAAGCGTGGTACGCGGGCCACTCCCTATCCATCGTGACTCCTTATTGAGGGCGGCTTCACTGACTCTGCCCATCACGCACTAGTGAACGCGGGGGAGAGGGAGATTGTGTGAAAGAAGGAGGGGGAGGAGAAGGGGAGCGCGAGAGGGAGCGTGCACTGGGACTGCCACTATGTCACAGAACTCGACATTGAGGTTGATCATCAACACCGCTACTTTGGCTGCAGCGAGTCCGACTTTGCTCTTCAGCGACTGGTAGAATGCCGCGCGCTTGAAACGGAACGAGTCCGAGTGGTTGCGTTGCGATGACATTCAAGCAGCAGTGAAGTTGGCCACCCAGATTTCCAAGGCTTTTGTCAAATGCTCTCTGTTTTTTTTTTTTTTGACAAGGCTGCTCCAGGAGCCCTTGTTGTTTTCACGTTTTCCACTTTTATGTCTTGCCAATTCCTCTTCGTTTCTCAAGGTTGAGTGATTTTTCATGGCTTCTGTTTTTTCTCTCCAACCTGTCTGCGCGTTTGTTTCGAAGAGTTTGATTGAAAACTCCTGTCCGACCTGTTCGTGTATTTTATCATCAAAAATTGCATTTGCTTCCATAGCAGTAAGTCCTTGTTGGCGTCCGTACACACTACGCTTCATGTTTTCAACATAGTCATAGTAATAGAATTTTTCACCCCCAAAATAGTCACCCACAAATCCAACATGACGATAAACGGAATCGTCTATCGACTGGTAACTGTATTTTTCAACTTTTTCAGGCGTGTCGTTTACCTTCCAATCTGTGTTCAAACCATCATACATTTCTTTTTCTCTTGGTTTATCCCAGTACACTTCAGCATGTTCCTCCACTGTCCAAGAATTGTCATCGGAGTGCTCGCTTCGAGAAAATACTTCAAATGTGATTTTTTCATAGTGTTCCCTACGCGTCATTTCTTACATCGTATGGTAGGTACCTTCCTTAAGGTACACACGCGGCCTAGGCTGGCGTATGCACTGCGGTGCAGAGGTTACTGAATCAAGTACCAATAAACAACATCATCTCTGTGAAGTGTATCGTAACTTCGTAGATAGATTCCATGTGATCACGCAGTCCTTTCATCCCGGGGGGGATAATTATTCTGCGGACTACAGGGGTAATTGTTTCCTCCACAGAGACTGCGTGGACTACATCGACCTGCTCCACGGGTGCTTCGGGGACTACATTATGTCCACCACGCCGAGGTGCACGCGCCTTGAGTGGTAGAAGCAGTCCTTTCGGTTTCATATACTCAAGCACCTCTTGTTCCCACGCGGTTTTTTCCGGACTATGGCCTGGAACCATCGTGCCGTTGCGCGCTCTGAGATCGTGAGTCAATGCCGCATACTTATCTGCAAAAAGTTGCACTGCGGGATCTGTTTTTTTGTACTTATTTACACTGTCCATCAGAGTAGCAGTGGGCATGTGATCAAGATTGATTTTTTGCACATGGTCAACGTCGACCTACTCCACAGGTTCTACCGGGACTACTACAACCTGTTCCTCAGAGGCTGTGGGTGGTATATAATGCCAAGTTTTTAAACGCAACTTACAAACTTTACACTGTCAAGACACTTGGATATCGTGTTGCCGGTGTGTGTGTTTGACTATTATGTAGTACCACGCTGCCTGAAACACCACCACTTGCTTGTAATGATGGATCTCTTGCACTTTCTGGTAATGATGGATCTCTTGCACTTGCTGGTAATGATGGATCATTTTCACGTGTTTGCAAACTCAAGTCAGATGATTTTTGCACCTCGACATCAGAATCAGGTTGTGTTTTATTTTTAGGAGTTCGACTGTTGATTAATGGACATAGTATCAATTCTGGCTTTCCATGCTAAGTCGTCTTGACACTTCCGGTGCCATGAGCTGCTCCATACTTCATATTCTAGCCTCTTATGTTTGCCGAGTTGGAATATCAGTTCCCTGTAACACTTTGGTCTAGCGCTCGACGGAACCACTGCAGTCGCCGGGCTCGGTGCGGGGGCGCCCGCCGCGAGCAGCACGCGGAGCAGGCACCCGCGGCGGAAGTCCGCGGCGGGCGCGGCGCGCGGGCGCGGCGCGCGAGCGTGCTGCAGTTGGTGCGCTCGCCGGCACAGATTGCGCCGCGCAGGCTCTCGGTGACGACACTCACGTCGTGGGCGAGTCACACCGGCTCTCCGACGCTCAGCTGGCGCAGGGCGTCGGCGCGCATTTCCTGCGGGGGCGCATTGGCGAAGCGCGGCACGACAGCGCTACGCCTCGGTCTCTCTGGTGGGCCTGAAGAAAAAGAAGACAAAAAAACTCGCCGTGTATGCGTATGCTTGTGCTGACAATGGCGGGGAGAAAAGAAATTTTCTGTTTGTCAGCGTATTGTTGCCTATAGCTGAGGGGTGGAGTGAGGAGTGGGCCAGTAGAGGCTAGAAATAAAAGACATCATCATCATTAATTTTGCGCTACGCAGCAAGACGCAAAGGCACATCAATCTCCTGTTTTTTTTCCCAAAACGGTCGTGGGTCATGGACAGGTCGAAGACTAGGATCCGGCGGCCCGCCGCGTCTTGGAGGTAGCTGCGAAGCTGAAAGCTCCAAGTCGCCTCGCCTTTTGCCTGCGCTTGCCGTTACGTCGTGTGTGACGTAACGGCATGTACTGCGTCGTTCTTCATGCGGACCGTGTGTCCGGCCGTGCCGGACTCACCGTGACACACCGTGCGGCACGGCCGGACACACCGTGCGCTAGGACAAAAGAACTATTTAGGAGGGGTCCTAGCACTAAATGGTAACAGAAAAAATATCTTTCCTGAAAGATAGTGAGTTAGCTGACCAACGGCACCAGTACAGATATCTAAAAAAAAATGATTTTTTGGAACATCGGTCATAGTAATCCATTTTTCATTTTTGCCAAATGTGTGAATCCCCGGAAATCGATTCTTTTCGAACAAAAACGTAGACTAAAACTTTCGAGATTGTAGACTAAAACTTTCGAGATTGTTCGAAACAAATCGTTTTCAATCCGTTTAGTCTGGTTTTCAGGCCGACTCTTGTCGTAAAGATTAAAAAAACGCACGAATGCACATATTAGTAATGCCAAAAAAGAATAACCGAGGATAAGGAGAGTCGCTACAGTGCACCCGTGCGCTAGTCCCCTATTCACTTCCAACCAGTACAAACCTTTTGTACCATCTCATTTTTCATCATATCACTAATATTCCCCGATAAATTCGATAATTCCCGAACCACAAGAACGATGGTGAGTCGCACACGCCCCGCCCCCGGCGCACACTCGTGAATGCAGGCGCAGGCCGCTAACGTTTTGTCTGCCCCCTGCCGCCGCCGCCTTTCCTGGGCCTCGCCAACGACGTGCCGCAGTTCGACCTGGTACGGTGGGAGTGGTGCGAGCTGGATTTTATTCGTGGGAGAGACAGGGGAGGGGAGGAGGGCACAGTATGTTCTGGTGGGTGCGCGTGCGCACGCAGGAGGCGGGCAGCGGGGAGATCACAGCTGGACAGTGGCTGCCTCCACCGGCACGTTGTACAGGACTCGCCACGACTCGGCTTAAGGCTCGCCCGGCAGCGCGGCGGGCACACCGCCTTGTCCTGCGTGATGCGCCCGCGTTGCACGCGCGTTGGTCCCGGCGTATTCTGCAAAAAAATACGCCGGTCAATGGCGAGGCGCAGCGCTGAACGTTCCGTTGCTCCAACATATTTCCAATGCTTATGTCCTCTGCTGCGTCTGCACGCTCGTTTCTGCGCTGTCTTATCCAGCGCCAGTGTCGCTGGCAGCAGATGATTGTGTCGATTGATGACGATGCCTGATCTTCGCCTGATGAAGGGAGTGAGATTTGACTCGGTTGCGATCGCGCGTGCCTCGTTTTTGTTTCTGAAAGAACAAATAAATGGCATCATCATCTACTGACGAATTGCGCCGCGCCCTCCGCACAGGTGTCGAAGCTCAACGACCTCGTGCACGCCGCGCACTTCCCGAACCAGCTCACTCAGCTGCACTGCGACGCGGACGGGCCGCATCCTTCCGACGAGGCTTTGTTCCACATTGCCGACTTTGACCACAGCGGCACTGTCTCCGCGGACGGTCTCACGACTCACGAGCCTGCCCGCTTGCATGCTGTGATCCCTTACCGCACTCACCCGTTCTGATTGAGCCCGCATGCCACGCCGCTGCGCGCAAGCAGAGGCCATGGGCTTGATTACGATGATGCTCGAGGAACACGGTATGATGAATCATGTTGACATGGGGTGTGTGGCCCACAACGTGCACGCAATCGTTGACGCGCATGGCACGAACGGAGAGCTCAACTTTGAGCAGTTCGAGAAGGCGGTCCACGAGGCCGAGGACCCGGTCGGCCCGTGCTTCCATTCTTAAAAGGACCAGCTCATGCCGACGAGATTGGGCTCGGGATGCCGCTGCTGTTAGGGTGTCTGCGAAGACGCCCGGCGTTGTGTTGTTTCTCTGTGTTCCCCTGTCGCAGGCTGGTAATAAAAACACCTTTGCCAGCGGCAGGCTTTGGAGCCTTGGACGGGATTCCACTGCACTGACTAGCGCACAGTCTGCAGTCTCTACATGCACTGAGACTCTGCTCAAGAGACCAACGCATCCTGTGGTGCTGTGTGTGTGGCCGGTCCAAAGGTCATCACAGTAGATTCACTCATCTCGCGTGCGATGACAACCGGCGTGGTGCTTGCTTTGATCTTATTTGTTGCTCACCAGGATTAACCGCACCCAAAATGTTTCTGCCTACTTCCGTCGCTGATCCCTCCTCCCACAAGTTGGATGGGCACGTGTGTTGCTTTATTTTATTAGTGCCGACTGCCACACACAGTACTGCATCATTGGCTATGCAGACGTGGTATATCTTGACGGATCTTGCAGTAATAACACACACACTCGCGTCGGGAGTGGTCACTCATGGTGTAGCAATGACTTAGACCCTCTGGAGACCCCATATACGGGACCGACGCTAGATTTAATTCACGGTCAAGTACACCCGTTTCGCGGAATAGAATAAGGTTCGTTGTTACCCGAAATAAATCTCACTTCAATCAACCCACCATGCGCGCAAGTTCCTCGTGATCTGCCTGTCCTCGTGCATTGCGCCCATGCGCACGCCAACCTCGTTTTTGTTTCTGAAAGAACAATAAAAGGCATCATCATCATTAGGGGGTTTCCATTACAAGTTGTTATGAGCCCTGAATCTCACTTCAATCAACCCACCATGCGCGCAAGTTCCTCGGGATCTGCCTGTCCTCGTGCATTGCGCCCATGCGCACGCCAACCTAGGGGGTTTCCATTACAAGTGGAATGAGCACCTTTACCGCTCCGCGCGCCGACGCCCTCAGCTGAATCCGCGTGGCCCCGCCGCATGTGGCCATCGGCGATTTGAGCGTGCTTGCCAGCTGTGCATACGCGGCTAGACATCTTTGCCTTGGTTACCTGCAACCGTACACGCAAGGGCACATCTTAGGCTGGACACCTAATGCGCACAGTGCCAATGTTTGCCTCGCCAGCTGTGCATACGCGGCGGAGCGCATTGGCCGCTCAATTGAGGAGAAAGTACCTTGGTACCCGCCAGTTTTTCTCAAGAGCCCTCGCGGTCCAACGCGATGAGCACCATCCGTGTTGGAAGGCGGCACATTTTTTACCGTGCACTCGACCTGCTGAGGTCATGCGCATGCACAGACCTCAGCGGCGCGCCACCTTCGGTCCTTCCCAACGCCGAGCATTCGTCGCGACGAGATCCGGACTTCACACTATACCATCTGGAGGGCTCGGCGATGATGAGGACACCGTTGCTGGCGCCTCTTTCGGCAACGTTCGTCAACAATACCGTCTGTTTGACTTAAAGTTTGACTTTAAGATTTAGGCATTTACTAAATGCCTATAGCTGGCCAACGCTCTCGCGTCGCCAGTGCCCTAGAAGGCTCCCGAAAATTCAAGTCGACTTTAAGATTGGGGCTCTCCCCTGATGGTGAAGCGAAGACGGGCACACGCATTGCCTACCCCCCCGTCACGCGGGCTCGCGCAGCTGCCTGCGGGCACGCGTACGGCCCTGTTCCCCGCAGACGTGGCTCACACGTTGGCACCAGGCGTCCTCATGGCTGCTGCCTGGTCATCAGCCGCCGCGGACACGTCGACACCACGCCCTGCAGTGTTTTACCATAACGGGGATGGGGAGAGTTATTGGTACTCAATTCAGTAACCTCTACACCGCAGTGGATACGCCAGCCAAGGCCCCGTGGTTGTGTGTTTGGTGTTTGCGTGCTTGGTGTTTGTGTGTAAGTATGTGCGGTGTAGAGGTTACTGATTTGAGTACCAATAAACAACACTCTCTCGGACGTTTTCGGGTCTCTCAGCCTCTGAACCTCCGGTTATGCCTCTTATGGTACGTACCTTCCTCAAGGTATCTATGGAGCTCGGCTCCTCTATTTTGTTTCTGCAAGAACAAATAAAAGACATCATCATCCTCCTCCGGCAGCTTGGCTTTCTCACTTCGCCTTATGCCATCCCGACCTGCAGCAGGCGCCACCCTAACTCATTCAGGCTCCTCCGCCGCTCCACCCCCGCCCTCATCCCATCCCATGGGCTCATTTCCTTCACCTTCCCACCTGGCCCAGGCCTCCACTATGTAAATCTGATGATGTTGTCTTTTATTTGTTCTTGCAGAAACAAAAAAAAAATAACAACTTAATTAGCGACAGCTTAATAAACTCAACAAAAACCAAAGAAAGTCGGGAACTCTACTTAGTTTTCCCACCCTCTTTTTAAGCACAATTTGGTCATTCAGCTTAGGTCCGCGTACGCTATTCGCTCCTTCTTCACGCATACATGTCCCACTTGACATGTTCCTGACCCATGTTCCTTGCCATGAATCCCTTCCCCCCCTTGACTTCGCGCCCCACCCTTCTGTGCGAAGTAGGACCGTAACACCTTGTCCTGTTCCTCAAGTAGGCGCCTCACTAGCTTCTGACGGATAGGGTCCCACTTAGGGTCCTCTCCAGGACCCTCAATGCTTTCATGTTCTTGTTGAATGACTCAACATGAACAGATCCGCACGTCCCGCCTACAAACACAATTTGCTGTACCGTCTAGGAAAGCATCATCGCATGGACTGCATTACCATGCTGTATGCTGCTGAGAGAGTAGCCCACCAGAAGACACTAGACCTGAGATCATGATGTCTTTTATTTGTTCTTGCAGAATTAAAAAATAGGGGGCAAGCTCCACATACCTTTAGGAAGGTACGTACCATATGAGGCTGTTTAGTGGGCCTAGCACTAATGACATGAAAAAATATGTTTTCCTAGCCGCTCCCGGCCCATTCTTCACACCACCCCCTTCTTCCTCCCCCCCGAAGACCCCTCACCGGTCCGCCCAAATTCTATCCCAGAATGAAGAGAAGAATCACCCCCCCCGAACCGTACCTGCAGCTACAGACGAGAACTAGACATACACGATCATACAGATCCCATCAGGTGTGCAAAGTAGACGATCACCAGCTTTGATAAACTCCTGTCATGGTGCTCGATTCGCCCCACACGTCGGCGCCAATGTTTATGCGGGGTAACATCTCATCCCTCCCACAATCGCTTTCCACCCCACCGATCATGTCCAGCGCTTGGACCTGGGCGCTAGTGTTCTTCCATTCTGTTCGCTTGAACAGAGAGGGCCGAGGTTGGACGCGGGCGACAAGGCACGCCATCGCTGCCGCGCTGCGAAGACCCCACGGCCGATAGGCAACAAAGAGGGAGTTGAAGCAATAATGGAAGTTGTAAACGAGCGTCTGGCTGCGGCGCACACGCG
>Ga0315908_10002414_pt1 | contig 13690 bp, 18 predicted proteins | sample LakEriMetagenome_12_FD_203520 | JGI IMG/M metagenome (GOLD analysis project Ga0315908, IMG submission 203520) | Freshwater fungal communities from buoy surface, Lake Erie, Ohio, United States - Buoy 4 MA124 | ecosystem: Environmental > Aquatic > Freshwater > Lake > Lake biofilm | place: USA...
TTGAATTCCGTTGCTATTTAAAATGATAGTAAAATTATATTTATATTGATAATCAATGATTTAGTATCCAACTATCACTAAAAATCATAGTTAATATCAATAAGTTCCTGTTCTCCCCCTACAGCAATAAAAAAGCCGCTTCCATAAGGAGCGGCTTTTTTGTTATAGTTAAGAGAACTTATTGGGCGGATCTTTGAAAAAATTACTCTTAATTGTTATCCTTGAATCAAAAAAACCAAATTATTTAAAAGTCCTTACAGCTCGTACATAGTCAGTATTGCCTTTATTATATACATTCTGAGAGCCATCGGCAAAATTTACAAAGTACGCGAAGGAGGGGACTAATTCAAACTCATAAGAAGTCCAATAGTATTTACTAACAAAACCTCCGATTTTATTTCTATTCGTATATAATATGTTTAGCTCAGAAATACTTGGTAATCTCCAACCTGTTCCTAAATTACGACATACATTTTTTGCATCTACCCAATTCATTGATTCAGGAAAATCATTCTGAGCTACAAGTATATTTCCAATTCTAATTGGAATACCTAATATCGCTTTCGCATTGTATAGATTTGAATTTGTATAAAATTTACTGTTTACGTTACTCTTAAGAGTGTTTTGTGTTGTCCCAATCGTCTGTCCATCGAATGTAGAAATAAGTTTGACTGCTCGTGTTTTTGGCATTCTATCAAGGGCTTTACCCCAAGATTCTTCACCGCTGCTAAAATCTAAAAAGATATTATATATAATGCTTGACGAACTCCAATAACTATCATTCGTCGAAAAATTTCCAATATTCTTTTTTTGAGTTAACTTATATATTAATTTCAATTCATCAATTGATGGTAATCGCCATCCATTTCCTAATTTCTGGCAAATTGAACTTGCTTCAATACTTCCAACTTCAGGGAAATCATTTTCCGCTACAAGTAAATTACCTATTTTAATTGGAGCACCAATTATCTCTTTAGCACTGTAGAATTTTGACTCAATATAGATTTTGGTTTCATCATTAGAATTACGCAAAGAACTATCTTGATTTTCTGTCAACACTAACACCGTATCCTTGCCAACTAAACTATTGTTTTCGTAAACACTTATTATACTATCACGCTTAATCAATTCTTTTTTTAAATCATTAATTTCAACTTTAGATGAATTGATGATGCTATCCATTTGAACACTTTTCTTCTCAGATAACAACAGCTTTTTTGTTACACTTTTCAATTCATTCGCAAAAACGGTTTTTAAGCTGTCTTCCTTAGCTAATAACCTTTTTGTTGTCATCAGTTCTATTAGGAGCTCGTTTAAATTTTTATTAACAGAAATTAACTGTACTTCAAATTCTCGAATTTTAGATTGCCCAATTTGTACATTTTGTTTTAGGCTATCAAGCTGATAGTTTAAAATAGAAATTTGCTCTTTCTTAGATTGTGCAACTGATGAATAAGAAATTATCTGTAATAGAAGAATAAAAGAAATAACGAACCGCGCTTTGAGAACTATTTTCATAAATTTTATTGTTTACATAAAAATTATGCCTTTAAATTTAAAATAAATAAACCCTATTTTGGCAATGTTGATGAAGTACTTATCAAAGTGATTTTGGTTGGTGTCCATACTATATCATTCTCTTCCGCGCCATGGTCTCGAAAAAAAACTGATTTTGCTGAAACTCTAAAAATATAACGCTTATCAATTCTTTTACCTAGCATTATCAAATCATAAATTAATGAGTCAGAGATTTTATCATTCTTACTTTTAGGCGGATTTTTTATACCGACACCACTTATGAATGTTACATTTTTTTTACCATCTAAACAATACATTCCTAAAAATTCGTTACCATGCATAATTCCTCCAGATGTAAAAAAACCAACAAAATCTCTAATTAATCCAATTTTATTGAGTTTTGCGGGCTGTGCAAAAGATAAACAAGTAATCAGCAAGAAGGAGAAGAATACTATTTTTTTCATAATTGCAAACTTTAAAGCGACTTTACAGCGCGAACAACGCATTTGTTGTTACTGATACTGGCGTAGCCTTGAATACCACTAGTGAAATACTGCCGCCACGCGATACCTTCACCAATTTCTTCGGCAGTCCATTTTGGATCCCAGAGTTGTTTAGGTACCAAGGTAGAAGTCCAATAGCCCTCCCAATCACTAACGTTGCCCATTTTTCTTCTGTTATTATATAAAATGTTCAATTCAGCCTTAGTTGGCAATCTCCAACCTTTTCCTAAAGTACTGCACGATTTTTTAGCTTCAGCCCAATTCATTTCATTAGGAAAATCATATTCTGCTACCAATAAATTGCCGATTTTAATTGGCTCACCAATTATCTCTTTTGCATTTTGCGCAAAAGAAAGACATGTAATAAGCAACAGCGATAAGAATAAAAACTTTTTCATAATTATATATAATTTAATATAAATCTACTGTATATTTTTAAATCAACAAACTTTACATAAGAGATCAATATCACCATTGAATTTAACCCTATTGTTTGGACTCAATCAATTGAACAATTGAATTAGATAATTATATATTAACAATATTTTATCTATAAAAAAATTAATGTCCACGCATCTCATTTAACTTAGACACAAATTCTTAGAATAAAATATTTGACATATGAAAAACACTTTTTTAGGCATACTAGCAATGCTATTTTTTAGCTACCAAGCTTCTGCTGATTCCCCGCTTACTTCTACAGAGTTTTATAAAGCATATGAGAAATTACCAATTATACAGGTTGCTGGTAATTCAAATGGTTTGCTAACGAAAGAGCTAATCAAATATTTAGCTGACAAGGATAATCCAACAGACGTTAAAATCGCTCTAATTAATAGATTAGGATGGAACATAAAGGGTAAAAAAAATGCTAGTATTTTAATTAAATACTTAAAATCAAAATATAGCTTTAATACGACTGCCGAATTAAAAGCTGACTTAAGCGCATCGGACTTAATTTGTATAGCTTATTTAAAGTCGATGGATAATTATTTTGATACAAAAGAAGAACTAATATTTGCTACTGCAGCTCAAGTAAAAGAACCAGAAAGTTATACCATCAATATAATCAGAAGTTTAATTAAAGCACAAGACTATGTTTATAAAAGCTATTGTCAAGTATTTAAAATTGTAGATGAAGTTAGAAGCGACGAAAAACTTACAATTGATTTTAAAAAAGAAGCTTCTGATATTATTTTTGAGTATATAGATGGATATAAAAAATACTGTAAAAATGAAACCTCTAAAGTGAATTAAAAGATAATAAAATGAAGAAGCTATTAAAAATCATTGTGTTCATATTTTTATTTATAACAATTACTTTTTTTACTGTTTTTAACAACACGAATCTTGCTAGTCAGATTACATATGGCTACTATAAGAAACTAAAAGAAGTTTTAATCGAAAGAGGCTATCAACCTAAGATGCTAGTTATATGTACTTACAGATTTAAGTGGTTAAATTATCTGTTAGTTAAATTTAATAGTGCTGCTCCGGAAAGTTGGCACACAAAAGGAAGTGCAATAGATTTTATTGTATTTGATATCAATGCCGATGGAAAATCAGATGCGAAAGATGTTGCTATTGCTAAGGAAATTTTAGATAAGGAAATAATTAAATCAAATGGCGGCATTGGGACTTATAAAACAGACAAGCATACATTAAATCATCAGATGATTCATATTGATAATCGGGGATATAGAGCAAGATGGAACTATTAAGAACTAGAATATCTATTAATTCCTTACAATAGTTTATGCAAAACTATATCAACAACTATTTAGATTGACTAGGGCGCTTAAAAATTACCACAAGCCTTTGAGGCCTAATATTTGGCTGAAGCCCACTTACACCATCTCCACTAGCCAATAAATTTGGAAATACCGTTTCCATTTCTAAATAGGAAGTAGCGATTTCCCAACCATCTATCCCGATTTTATTTAAAGAAGAATCACTAGGTAAAATGGTAGAACTCGAAATAGTCCGTTTGAAAAAATCAGCTCCTTTAACATACGACTTGTCTATGCTTTGAATTTTCTCTGCATCAAAATAAACGGTTTTATATTCCCATTTAATTTTGTTTTGACAGCTAGCAGAAATAATCACTAGAATAATAATCGATAAAAATGATAATTTGCTTTTCATAGAATTAATATTTACTCGAATATAATTATTTAACCTAATATAATTAGACTTAAAAAAATCTAGCCCCTCTTCATCTCTATTTAAAATCATTGAACTGTAGAGCTATAAACGCCTTAAAATACAACCAGTGCCCAAAGTTATTGGGATGATTTATATTATTTGCTAATAACGAAGGCTGATCTTTACGTGCAAATACTTTTTCAAATACACCATACACATCTACATAGGCACAATTAGCGGCAGCTGCTGCTTCTTTTGCAGCCTGGGTATATAACTTCATAGAGTGGCTAGAATAATGCCAGTTCTCATTTGGCCTAAAACAGGAATAAATAATAACTTCTGCATTTTTATTTTGCTGACTTTTTTCTGCTAGAGCGATAAGATTGTTTTTATATTCACTTGGAGTTATACCTCCAACATTTGCTTCATTCATACCCCAGCCAAGTAGTATCAAATCTGGATTTTTTTGACCTATAGTAGCATCCCATTTTAAAATAGCTTCTGTTGTTGTATAACCTGGTAATGAAACATCTTCTAATTTAATTGTTGAGGTTGGATACTGTTTTTTTAAATAATCTACCCACCTATTTTGATACCGCAATTCTTCACGTGAAGCCTCACCACCGGCTGCTATACTATTCCCATAACTCACAATATTTACAGGACTCCCACGTAATAATTTATTTTTAAATTCAGATAAATAATTACTTTGATCTGTTGTTCCAACTAGTAAATCATTATTTTTAGTTGTATAATCTACCCAAATAAAATATGGAATGTTGCTGTAGCTTGAAAAGTTATTTTGGTCAAAATCTGTTTTCCCAAATAAAGTATGCTTTGCATAATTAGGAATACGAGAATTTACTGTTCTTGCTATAGTGCCATTTCTATAATCGATGGTATAATCGGTTCCTTCTTGGTAAACTAAAGAACCCGAATCGGAGGGTAAATAAGTACTGCGTACCCTTACCGATCCTTTAACAATAGATGCGAATAAAAAATTAGCAGAAGTTGTATCAGCAAGTACAAAACTCTCTCCTTCTATCTTGTTTTTTTCTTTTGATGAAGCAAAAGGTTGGACCGTTTTGCAAGACCATACCAAGCTGGTAAAAATAAGTACTACAAATAAAAACTGCTTCCTAGATTGATACATTCAAAACGATTGTATCACAAATCTAGTTTTATTTATATAAGTTTAATAAATTATATAAATTCAATTTTATTTGATTGTCAATCAAAGGGTTACAGCGAACTACTGTGCGTCCTTATCAGTAAAATTTTGCGTTGATTTAAACCATTTGTAAGATGGCCACTCCGGATTATTATATGGCCAGGCACCACAGCCCAAATACGTAAAGCTTGGATTTAAAATATTACGCCTGTGGCCGCTAGAATTCATCCAACCTTCTACTAGCTTACTAGCCAGCGACCAATACGTAGGATCCTCATCAAAAAAATCATAAATATTTTCGGCACAGGTCCTGTAATCGATTCCAACACGCTTTATCCGGTCAGTCATATCTTCTTTGCCGGATACCGGACTATCATGCGAATAAAAATTTTGCTGCACCATGTCTATAGAATGCCCAAGCGCTGCTTTTTCTAATGCAACTGAAAAATTAAATTGTGGTAAATTATATTTTATACGCTCTTCATTGGTTCTAAAAAATAGTGCAGCATCCATGAGCCGGTAATTGAATTTTGAACCTACAATTTTTTGATGCACTGCTGGAAGTTGTTTAAACGAATTTAATGAGTAGTTAGTGTAATAACTTGCATCCCAAGACTCATGACTAGACTGCGCAAAGCCAAAAATGCCTGATATTAAAAAAAGAAAAATCATTAACCCATTTTTCATACACAAGTTTATTTAAAGGTATTTATAAATTTCCTTTCTTTAATTCACTAACAGCAAAATCGGTGGCTCTTGCCGTAAGGGCCATATACGTTAAGGAAGGATTTTGACAGGCAGATGATGCCATACTAGAACCATCCGTAATAAATACATTTTTTGCATCGTGCATTTGATTCCATTTATTTAACACAGAGGTTTTAGGATCTTTACCCATACGCGCCGTTCCCATTTCGTGAATACAAAATCCGGGAGCTGGCATGGTATCATAAGTTGAAACATTTTTTAAGCCCGCTGCTTCTAACATTTCTGCTGCGCTATTTTTCATGTCCACGCGCATCTTCATTTCATTTTCTTTGAACTCACAATCAATATCAAGTAACGGCAAGCCCCACTTGTCTTTTTTATCTTTACTAAGGGTTACTTTGTTTTCATAATATGGCAAATGCTCACCCCATGAGCCAATACCCATGGACCAATTGCCCGCTTCTGTGATACTTTCCTTGAATGCCTGACCAACCCCTTCTCCCTCTTGTCTTCCCCTACCTGCGCCACCTTGGTAACCAAATCCACGAACGTAACCTGCCGATGATCCGCCATCTAAATTTCTAAACCTAGGAATATAAATACCGTTGGGTCTTCGGCCATACGTGTACTGATCTAAAAATCCCTCATACGTTCCAGAAGCACCCACGCCATAATGGTGATCCATTAAATTGTGACCTACTTGTAAACTACTATTACCGAAACCTTCAGGAAATACGTCCGAAACAGAATTCAATAAAATATGTGAAGTGCCTAAGGTAGATGCATTTAAGAAAACAATTTTTGCATAATACTCTTCCGTTAAATTGGTGTTCGAATCTACAATGCGCACACCTTTTGCACGGCCAGTTTCTTTATCGTATAAAATTTCAGTAGTGATGGCATCTGGACGAAGCGTTAAATTACCTGTTGCAAATGCGGCAGGAAGCGTTGCTGCATTGGAGCTAAAATATCCACCAAATGGACAACCTTGATGACACTTATTTCTAAATTGACAAGGACCACGCGTTCCAATTTTTGCAGTGTGATTGGCAGAGCGTCCAATAATCATGGGACGACCCATTTTTGTTTTTAACTCACCAGCAACTAGCTTTTCTACACAATTCATTTCCATAGCAGGCATGAACTCTCCATCAGGAAGCATGCTCAAGCCATCTCTATTTCCACTGATACCGGCAAATTTTTCTACATAACTATACCATGGTGCTAAATCGTTATAACGAATAGGCCAATCAGTTCCATGACCATCTTTTGCATTGGATTCAAAATCGAGTGGACTCCAACGGTAGCTTTGACGCCCCCACATCAGTGAACGACCGCCAACATGATTACCTCTAATCCAATCAAAAGGTTTTACAGCATTGTAAGGATGATCATTGTCGTTTACAAAAAACTTTTTTGAAACTTCGTCGTAAGCGTAACACTTACTTTGTATGGGTGAATTTTTTTTATCTTCTTGGGTCGAACCATTACGGTGTTCTAATTCCCACGGATTTTTTTCGGTTCCCTCGTAATCTTTTATATGCTCTACATTACGGCCACGCTCTAATAAAATTGTTTTGAGTCCTTTTTCCGTTAATTCTTTAGCAGCCCAACCTCCAGAAATACCAGAGCCTACTACAATTGCATCAAAAATGTTTTGCTTTGCCATAGATTACTTTTGTATCAACAAAATACGAAAAATAGTAATCCATTAAACACCCTATGCCGGTGCGTACTTTTTTAGTTGCTTGTCCATAACGCCAAACCAACAAAAAGGAACGAGCGCTAATAATATCATGCCCGGATAACCCGTAGGCATTTGAGGAGCCTGATCCATACTTCTAAGTATTTGGTACTTTCTGGATGCTAAATAATGGTGGTCACTATGTCTACTCAATTCAAACAATAATAAACGGCCAAAAATATGATCGCTATTCCAACTATGCTCGGGAAGTACACGCTCATACTTTCCTGTATTATTTATTTTTCTGAGGAGTCCATAATGCTCTATATAATTAACAGCTTCGAGTAAAAGCCCGCCAATAGAGGCTGCTATTAAAAAGCCTACCATTGCCTTCATACCAAAAAAATAAAATACCGCCATTACAAATACAAGTTGAATGACCTGAAATAAAACCATTTCATTATTAATTTTGGGGAATATTTTATTTTTTTTAGTAGCATCAGCTACTGCAATATGCCAAGCGCTCAAATAGGTCCCAGGCAGGGTTTGCAACCAAAAACGATACAAGCTTTGGTTTAATTTTGCGGTGCTAGGATCATCTGGTGTAGCTACATGCTTGTGGTGTCCTTTATTGTGTTCAATAAAAAAATGCATGTATAAACTCGTAAGCAAAAGTGATTTTGCAAAAAGCTGTTCTACAAAATTTACCCGGTGCCCAAGTTCATGCGCCACATTAATTCCAAAAATACCACACAATAATCCCATGGCAATAACACGGCCTACTGTATCAGATAATGACACTTCTGTAAGCACCATGCTTTTTAAAAAAAGCCATAATGCAACAAATTGAAAAACAACAACGGCATACAAAATATAATCGTAAACAGGGTTAACCTTAAGTATATCCTCTTCGATTGCAGACAAATTATTGTTTGCTGGTTTTACCATTATTTCAAGCACAGGGATACATATAAATGCATACACAAGCGGCAACCAGGTGAATACCCCGGTTTTGATAAATGCTAAAATCGCGAGTCCATAGAGTGTAAATGGAAGTATGTATTTAAAAGCACGCGTCATAAGGGATCAATTAGAGCAGTAATTTATAAATATTTTAGCAGATTTACACATTGGCTTACTTTTGCACCATGGGACAAAAAAAGCTAATTAGGTTTGAAGCCATTAAAGGATTTGAAAATGTATTTGAATACCCAGTAAACGCTAAAGGCACATGGAACGGGTTTTTTAAAAACAACAATCCCATTACATTAGAATTAGCTTGTGGTAAAGGAGAATATGCAGTTGGCCTAGGTAATATGCACCCTAACCGCAATTTTATAGGCATCGATATTAAAGGAAACAGGATATGGAGAGGTGCCACAAATGCCCTAGAACAGGGCCTCAAAAACGTGGCATTTATTAGATCGCATATTGATAAAGTGCCTGATTACTTTAACGCTCAAGAGATTGAGGAAATCTGGATCACCTTTCCTGACCCACAATTAAAGGGGGCGCGGGCAAAAAAACGCCTTACCCACCCTAAATTTTTACGTTTATACCAGCAAATACTAAAACCAGGTGGTATTATTCATTTAAAGACAGATAGCCCAGATTTATACCAATTTACCAAGCTTATTATCAACTTATTTGAACTTCCTTTGTTAGAGGATATGGACAATGTATACGCAGGCACAAATACTAAACCTGAACTGCACATTAAAACGCATTACGAGGGTTTAGACATTGCAGGCAGTAATCGTATTCATTACCTGGCTTTTTCCATTAACAAAGAATTGCCGCTAGCATTAGATGCGCAATTAAAAAGTTTATTAAGTGAACACTAACCTGATTAAAGACATAGACTATTATACGGATCCTTCTGGTAATTTTGTATTTACAGAAGCGTATCATGTAGCAAAAGGTTACTGTTGTGGTCATGGTTGCAGGCACTGTCCCTATGACTACGAAGCGGTTCCAGAACCACGTAAGCAACTGCTGCTTAATAAAGAAATTCATGAATTCCGCGAGCCACAATAAAAAAACACCTTCAAACGCTGCCGCTTTAAAAAACGCAAACGCCATTAAAACTGCAGACGCCCCTAGTTTTTTTGAACTGGTGTATCAGGTGGTGAGGCTTATTCCCAAAGGACGTGTATCAACCTACGGTGCCATTGCCGCTTATTTAGGAAGCAAGCAAAGTTCCAGAGCTGTGGGCTATGCATTAAATGGCGCCCATTTTATAAAGCCTAAAGTGCCTGCACAAAGAGTAGTCAATAGAAATGGCATGTTAAGCGGTAAAGCACATTTTGAAACACCTACCCGCATGCAGGAGTTACTTGAAAAAGAAGGTGTACTAGTAAAAGAGGAGATCATCCAAAATTTTAGCAAACACTTTTGGGATCCTATGACGGAACTTGGTTTTTAAACCTCGCTACATTAAGCGTAATAAGGCGCAATAAACCAATATACCACAGGACCTGTTACTGCTACATAAAACCAAAGTGGCCAGGTAATTTTAGCTAGTTTTTTATGTGTAGCAAACTCGGCAGTAAGTGCACGATACGCTGTAAATAAAATGAAAGGCAATATTACTGCAGCTAAAAATATATGCGTACTCAAAATAAGTAGATAAAGTGTTCTGAAAGAACCTACCGCTGCAGTTTCTGCTTCACTTAATAATCCATCATGATTGGTATCTCCAAACTTTGCTTCGCCAGCTAATAAATGATGGGCAATATAAGACACTAAAAAAAGCACTGATAAAACAAGTGCCGCCATCATCATTTTTTTATGCAGTTGGTAGTTACCATTTCTTACAGCCACCAGTGCAGCAACTAGTAATACCGCAATAATTGAATTGATGACTGCATTTGCTTTTGCAAAAACGTGTACATCAAAACCTAAATCAACATCCAATTTAAATTTGCTAAGTAACACTACAACCGTAAACACCACCACAGAAAAAATTCCGATAAGCCATTTAGCAAGTTTGTCGTTTTTTGAAATAGATGCTTGTAACATAGTATAGTTTTTAAATAATATTTTATCCGTTAATTTTTCTGCGCTGACGCATATACACTACAAAAAATAATATGGCAGATATGATAATTAACCAAAGCCAAGATAGGTCAAGTATTTTTCTGAAAATAGCGCCTTTATTTTTCTTGTCTTTTTCAAGCATGAGTAATCCAATATCTCTTGCTAGTTTAGCCATCGAACTTGAATCAAGTCCATTGTAATAGCCTCTCACATAGCGGTCTTTGTCGAGTAGCACAAACCTTGAAGTATGCACAAAGTCAGGACTGATAGGCTCTTCACTAAATTTGTCGACCCTCAATTCTTCAAATGCAAATTTGTAAATACTGTCTCTATTGCCAGTTAAAAACCACCAGTTATCGTGGTTAGCCCCAAAAATATCAGCATAATTTTTAAGGACCGGCACAGAGTCACGCTCTGGATCTACAGTAAATGAAACGAATTGCACAACAGCCGTATCAATTTTCTTGCGCACATTGCCTCCAAGCTTAAAAGAGTACTGGAGTTTTTGCATATTATGGGTAAGCTTAGGACAAATACTTCTACAGCTCGTAAAAATATAATCCACGACCATTATTTTAGAACCTTTGTCATATATACTTACAGTGTCGCCTAATTGATTTACAAGACGAATATTTGCTGTTTTATGCCACACACTATCCGTTATTTCTTTGCCGTTTTCTACCTTTGTTAACACGGTGTCCAATAAATACTTACGCGGCATATTTACCGCATTTTCACTGGCTGTTTTAAGCCATAAATAGCATCCTAAAGGAAGGCCTAAAGCGATTAATAATCCTAAAATTGAATTTTTACTCATGGTAACATGGTTGGTATAAAAAAACCACCAAACAAAGGTCGGTGGTTTTACTTATTTGATAACAATTTCATTTAGTGTTTGTTCTCTACCACAGCAGTATCTTTAGCATGCGCTGTAGTATCTGCAGTTCCGTGCGCTTCACCAGCGGCATGACCACCACCATGACCTTCGGCCTTTTTTTGTACCTTAATAGTAGAACGTTCTTTAAAATATGGATCGTAGGTGTTACGTAAGTTTTTAAATGAATTACCGTCAATCAAAAAAGCGCCAATGAACCACACAAAAAGACTTAGAGGCACCACAACCGTCATGATTAGGTTTTTTAATTCGTGCTTCAAGTGCATAAAATAAGCAACGATATAAAAGGCTTTCGCCAACATTAAAATAATGATAGTGCCTTTAATAGCAAGCCTTAAAGCCTCTGAAGTAATATCAATCATCCAGAAACCAAGTATTAATTCTACAATGGTTAATACTGATAAAATGATAGTGACTTTTTTTATTTCTCCAGTTCCGTGGTTTTCTTCGTGGTGTGCAGTATGTGACATCAGGTTCTAAATTAATGTTATTGAAAAATTAAATTATACTAGGTAGAAGCAGGTGAATACAAATACCCAAACTAAATCTACAAAGTGCCAGTACAATCCAGCTTTTTCGATCATAAGGTAATGACCACGTTGTTCAAATTTATCCAAGAGTGTCATGATCAACATAATGATATTGATAACAACTCCTGTAAATACGTGGAATCCGTGGAAACCAGTGATGGTAAAAAAGTAATTGGTAAAGTTGGTAGAAGAAGCAGTTCCATCGGCATTAATAAATGGATTGCGGCCCCACCATGCACCTTCGTGGTGTAGGTGATTCCACTCCCAAGCTTGACAGCTTAAGAACGCAATACCACCAATGATGGTCCAAATCATGTATTTAACGACAGACTTTTTGTCCATTTCCTGACCTGCTTTTACAGCAAGTACCATGGTAACAGAACTCACAATCAAAATAAAAGTCATTACTGATACAAACACAAGTGGAGCGTTTACCCCTTCTGGTGCAAAAGGGAAACTTTTAAACACTACGTTAGGGTCAGGCCATCCATTGGTTGAAAAACGAATGGTTCCATAAGAGATAAGAAAAGCGCCAAATGTAAAGGCATCACTCATTAGGAAGTACCACATCATTAACTTGCCGTACTCGACATTAAATGGGCTTTTACCACCACTCCAAGACTTTGTTGTATCTACTGTTGCTGTTGACATGTCTTATTAAAAATTTCGTTGCAAAAATATTGGCTATCAGTCAAAAAAGACGTTTTCTGTGTAACTTTTTATTTGAATTAAGCAATCAAGTGAAAAAATATAAATAGGTAAATCCAAAGAATATCAACAAAATGCCAATACGTGGCTACTATTTGCACAGGCACTAGGCTTAACTGGTCTTTTTTTAGCCAAAAGGATCTAAAAAATAGAGCTATTAAGGCAACTACACCACCAAGTACGTGGAGCATGTGCATCCCAGTGATAATAAACAAAAAACTAGATGACGAGTTACTTTGGGTGCCAATAAGGGCAATACCCCTCATTTCTAAGTCTTGAAAACCGGTCCATTGCATTTTTACAAACAGGATCCCTAAAATAGAAGTTATTGTAATTAATAATTTATAAGGGACTAGCTTACCTGCCTTTAAGGCAACATTAGCCAAATAAATTGTTAAGCTACTTGCAAGTATAACAGCAGTTGAGTACCAGAATACAACCGGTAATTCAAAAGCCAACCAATTTCCTTGGTTCTTTTTAACAATGTAGGCACTAGTCATACCGGCAAACATCATAACGATGCTTCCGATAGCAACCCACATTATAAAACGGTGTGGATGAATTCTTTGCGGTTCTGTTGTTGTAAGTGTTGACATCCTCAATTAATTTAAATATGTAAACTCTATTTTATTTTATCTGCGAGTAATGCTAGTAATACAATGGGTAAATAAATGTAACTACTAAACATAACCCGTCTTGCTGATTTTACATCCATTTGCTGGTACAACCTGATACTTTGCACCACCATAAATACATTACAAACCATCACTACTATGGCACTAATTAATC
>Ga0315908_10002415_pt1 | contig 13690 bp, 10 predicted proteins | sample LakEriMetagenome_12_FD_203520 | JGI IMG/M metagenome (GOLD analysis project Ga0315908, IMG submission 203520) | Freshwater fungal communities from buoy surface, Lake Erie, Ohio, United States - Buoy 4 MA124 | ecosystem: Environmental > Aquatic > Freshwater > Lake > Lake biofilm | place: USA...
TGGATAGACGGCTGGATTCACGCCGTCGTCCTGCTGCGGTGCCTGTCCCATCGCCGAGAGCTCTTGAGCGATTTCACTGCGGGTGCAGAAGCAGGGATAGAGCACATCGAGTTCAATTAAGCGCTGCATAGCCTCGCGATAGGTGTCGTGGCGATTGCTTTGCCGCCATACATTACCCTCCCAGTGGATGCCTAGCCAGCGCAGATCCTCCTCGATCCGTTGATAAAACTCCTCCCTGCACCTCTCGCGGTCAAGGTCTTCATGCCGCAGCAGCATTAGACCGCCGTGCCGGTCTGCCTCTTCACGAGCGACCCACGCGGCCAGTGCATGGCCGAGATGAAGATGACCGGTTGGACTCGGCGCGAAGCGAGTGATCGTCATGGCGATTGTTTACACGCCACCGGCTTCACCGCTCAAGAACATTGTGCATGCGCCGTCTTTTGCAACGGCGCATGATTGGGTCATTTGCCGACGCGGTTTGGCGTTACGCCACCCTTGGGGACATCGAAGCCGTCACCCGGCGGTTCGTTGTAGGCATCGAGTGATGTGATCACCGCTTTGTCCTTATTTGTGCGAATCACCACCAGCCGAGCTTTGGTCGTGCTGCGGCTGACGATCGGGCAGACGAACTCCGCGCCGATGCCCATGCCATTGAAGCAGTTGACCCATTTTGATTTTTTTGCATCCCAGCATTCGATTGCATAGCGGGAGATAGAAGATGCTGCGTCTTCCTTGACCTTGAACTCATTAATTGTCACCGCGCTTGGGAAAGTGAGTTGAAAAATCTGTTTATCGCCCTCCGTGGACTCGCTCATTTTGGCGGGATGTTTGGGAGAACTGCAGGCATCCTTGAGGTCCTTGATAAAACATTTCGTGAATGTCGAACTCTTGTTCTGTTCCTGGTCCATCACCGCCATGACAACTTCTCCTGGGGAGAGATAGAAGCGGCAGTTCTTCCAGGTGGCTTCGGTCCAGTCGGTGGTATTGATGATCGAAGCTTTCACGCGCGGCTGAATCGGACGTTTGGACTTTGCATTGATCAGGCAATTTTCCATGACGATACTCTTGTTTGGATTGCCATCGGAGGCATAACAGCAGAGCAGGAAGCCCGGGCCGTCGGTGTCGTGAAAGCTGCAGTTGCTCATTTTCATGTTGTCGCAATTGCCTTCGAAGTCGAAGGCCTCGCCATCACCGCTGCCCAGGCCGATATCGACAAAGCCCCATTCGCAATCCTCGAACACCCAGTCCTTGCAGCGGAAAAACATGCTACCCGCCACGCCGTTAAAGGATCGAAAACCGCGGCCGACATCATGAGTCACGCAGTTTTTCATTGCCCCGCGATCCACGCCGCGGATGCCTTGCTGCCACTGGTAGCCTTCCTCGAACAGGCAGTTTTCAAAAATCAGGTTGGAGAAGTTGTAGATGAACGAAGCATTCTTATTGAAGTTGTCGGGGCTGTTGGTCCAGAAGCCTGAGGCCAGTCTTCGGAACACGCAGTTACGCACCATGATGTCGCTGGCGACAACCTTGTTGGCGAGTTCAAAGGAGAACAGGCACACGCCGAGGCCGATTTTGCTTTGCGGGTAGTTTTCGTAGTGACCGTAGTGAAGCGAGTCGCGGAAATAGCAGTCCTCGATCCACAGGTATTTATGGTTGATGCTGCCCTTGGGATATTCCGAGTAAATTCCGGTCATACAGTGGGCGAACTCGAGGCCCACGATCTTGAATCCGCCTTGGTTGGTGAGGCGGATGCCGCTGCGATCCTGTTTGAAATCCTGGCGGTCGATGAGCGGTTTATTGCCCTTGCCGTAACTGCTGATGACGATCGGTTTCTCCGGCGTGCCGCTGCCCTTGGGGGCCAGCTCCTCGTTCCATGTGTCGCCGCACTTGAGCAGCAGCGAGTCACCGGGTTTGTATTCGATCGATGCCTTGGCAAGAGTTTTCCATGGCTTTGCCTCGTTACCGCTCGCAGCGTCGTCGCCGGTTGACTGGCTTACGTAATAGGTTTTGGCGTGGGCGGACAAGCCGCAGAAGCCAATGACGCATGTGAGAGTCAAGGTAAGCTTCGTGAGGTTCGGTGACAATTTCATTGTGCTGTTTTGTTATTCGTGGTTTTGGTCTCCTTAAAAAAGAACGGAATACCTGAAGTATCTTTTACCGTTAGAAGCTCGCAGATCTTTCAACTGGTAGCGATATTTTTCTTGTCATCAACGGGGAAACATTCCATGCATACGGTCTCAAAACTCTATGAATTTCGCCCACGACATTGTATCTCACGCGCTGGAGAATTTTTTCATTGAAACGCCCTCGTGGGGGTATGCCGACACTGGAACGCGCTTCGGGAAGTTTCATCAGCCTGCGGCGGCAATTGATATGGCGGACAAGCTCGCCGACGCGGGACAGGTGCATCGCCTGACCGGCTGTTGTCCCTCAGTGGCCACCCATGTGTTATGGGATTTTCCCGAGCCGAGTAAGACGGCGGAAGTTGTCTCGCTGGCCTCCAAACATGGTGTGCGTATTGGTTCAATCAACCCCAATGTCTTTCAGGACCAGGAATACAAGCTCGGTTCGGTGGCAAACCCCGATCCGGAGATTCGAGCCCGCGCCACCAAACATATTTGCGATTGCATCGACCTCGGTAAGGAACTGCACAGCCGCGCGGTATCGCTGTGGTTCGCCGACGGCACCAATTACCCCGGCCAGGATTCGATCCGTGCGCGCAAGCACCGCTTTGAATACGCCCTAAGGGAGGCGCATAATCGACTTTCTGCGGATCAAATCCTGCTGGTCGAATACAAACCTTTCGAGCCCGCCTTTTATCAAACCGATATTGCTGACTGGGGCATGGCCTACATGATGGCTAAAATCGCCGGTCCGCAGGCAAAAGTGCTGGTTGATACCGGTCACCACTATCTTTCCCAGAATATCGAGCAGATCGTCGCCTGGCTGCTTGATGAAAACATGCTTGGTGGATTTCATTTCAACGACCGCCGCTATGCGGACGACGACCTGACGCTCGGTTCAATCGATCCCTATCAGATATTCCGGATTTTCCACGAGATTCATTTTTACGCATGGGAAAGAGGCGGCGTCTATCCGCGGATCGAATACATGATTGACCAATCGCACAACCTCAAGCCGAAGATCGAGGCGATGATCCAGACGGTAACCACGGCGCAGGAGTTGTATGCCAAAGCCGCGTTGGTGGATCATGAAGCGATGGTGAAATATCAGGCCGAGGGGCGCATCATTGATGCCGAGATGTGTTTGAAGAAGGCCTTCAACACCGATGTCAGCGCGTCAATTGGCGCGTGGCGCGCAGCGCACGACCTTCCCGCCGATCCGCTTGCCGCGCATCGCGCCAGCGGTTATGAAGCCGCTGCCGCCGCTGAACGTAGTCAGCGCCGCATCGACCTTGGAATCTCCTCCGTTTCGAGCTACGCATGATTTATCTCCCCTGATTCTCTTGCAAACCCTGCTACAACTTTGCGGAATAAAAAAATCCTTCGGCGCGGTAAGAGCACTGAAAGGTGTGTCGTTCGAGTTGCAAGCGGGCGAGGTTCATGCGCTGCTGGGCGAAAATGGAGCGGGGAAATCCACCCTGATCAAAGTGATCACCGGCGCGCACCTGCCAGATGCCGGCAGTCTGAGCATTGCTGGCGAGGAACTGCACGGGCTCACTCCTGCAAAGGCGCGGGAACTGGGGATCGCCTGCATTTATCAGCAACCGGCTTTGTTTCCTGACCTAAGTGTGGCGGAGAACATCGGCCTGCGCTTGAAAAAATTGCCGTCGTGGAAAAAAATCGACCATGCTGCGATGCGGACTCGTGCGACGGAATTGTTGCGACGGATCGGCGCGGAGATCTCAGCTGATGTGGAGGTGGGCACGTTGTCGATGCCCGAACAACAGTTGGTCGAAATCGCCTGCGCGCTCGGTTCCGGTGCGCGCATCGTGATCATGGATGAGCCGACGGCATCGTTGACACAAAAGGAGCAGCATTTGCTGTTTGCGGTGGTGCGCGACTTGCGGGACTCGGGTGTGGGGGTTGTTTACATTTCGCACCGGCTGGAAGAGATCTTCGCACTCGCCGATCGCGTGACGGTTTTGCGCGATGGCGAGAGCGTCGGCACGAACCCCGTAGGCGCCCTCACCGAATCGCAGTTGATTCATCTGATGGTGGGCCGTGAAGTGGCGGCGATCTATCCGCCCTTGGAGTCCACCCCTGGCGCAGTAGTATTGGAGTTGAAAAATGTTTGTTGTGCGGCCGGAGGCGTGCGTGAAGTTTCTATGTCGGTCAGGGCGGGTGAAATCGTCGGTCTGGCCGGTCTGGTTGGAGCGGGTCGCACCGAACTGGCGCGCGTCCTGTTTGGCATCACTCCGGCGGACGGCGGTGAGATTTTGTTAGACGGAAATGTAGTCAAGATTTCAGGCCCTGACGAAGCGATTGCCCTTGGCATTGCGTATGTGCCCGAGGACCGACGTCGGCACGGGGTGATTCTTGACATGCCGATTGCGCACAACATGACTCTGGCGATTCACCGCAAAATTTTTCCACATCACATCCTTCGTGATGAGGTGGAACGGGAGCTGGCTGAGCAGATGATCCGTGATCTTGGAATCAAGGCCTATGGACCCGAGGCGCCCGGTGCATCGTTGAGCGGCGGCAACCAGCAAAAGGTTAGTCTGGCGCGCTGGCTGGCGACAAAGCCACGCTTGTTGATCCTTGACGAACCCACGCAAGGGGTCGATGTCGGAGCAAAGAGCGAGATTCACAAAATCATCCGCGGTCTGGCTAAAAAAGGTCTCGCGGTGTTAATGATTTCCAGTGATCTGCCGGAGGTATTGGGAATGAGCGACCGGGTGGCGGTGATGCGCGGCGGTCGACTGGTGGCATGGGAGGAGGGCGCGACAACCGACGCAGCGCGGATTATGGCCGCGGCTCTGGCTCAAAACAGCAAGGAGGTGGCGTGAAAAAATATTCGCGTGAATGGACCGTGACAGTGGCGCTGGTCTTGCTGATGATTTCGCTGGCGTGGCTTGCCCCGCATTTTTTCCAAACGCAACCACTGCTATCGCGGGTTACTTCGCAGATGCCTGCATTGATGGCGGCAATTGGAATCGCGCTGGTGATTATCTCCCGGCAGATCGATATTTCCATCGGTGCGCAATTCGGCATGTGCGCGGTGATCGCTGGTCTTGTGGCGGCGGCGAAACTTCCCTTCGCCGTGGCGATTGCCGCTGCCTTGGGCGCGGGGCTGCTGATGGGCGCGTTGAACGGCTTGCTGGTAGCGTATCTTGGTTTACCAAGTATCGTGGTGACACTTGCGACAATGGTTACCTGGCAGGAAACATTGCGGTTGTGGCAGCAAGGTCGCCTGCTCAACCTGCCACCGGGCGTCCAGTGGTTTGGCATGAGCCAGGCGCAGGGACAGGGGATGGTAATTGGAGTGACTTTGCTGATTTTGATCCTGTTCGCGTGGGGCATGAAGAACCTCGCTGCCGGTCGTCATCTCTATGCTGTCGGCAGCGATGCCGAGGCGGCGCGGCTCGCGGGTATCAACCCCGGCCACACCAGTTTCGGAGTGTTTGTGATGATGGGTTTTCTGGCGGCGGTGGCGGCAGTGATGAATCTGGTGCAGTCGCCGCAAGTGCAGCCGAGCTGCGGCGACGGGCTCGAACTCAAGGCGATCGCCGCGGCAGTGGTCGGAGGCATTGCGATCCGCGGTGGTCGTGGCATCTTGTGGGGTGTATTACCAGGATTGTTACTGCTGGCGAATGTCAACCCCGCGTTGACGCATCTTCATCAGCCACCGTATTGGGAAAAGGCAATCCAGGGTTTGGTGATCCTGTTGGCGGTAGTGGCGGATCGATTTCAAAACAACAAAAATCCACTGCGATGAGCGGCCCCATACAACAAGTCCTAAAACTCCGCCGGATTCCGCTGCTGTCGCGTCACGAAACTGTGCTGGCGTTGCTGATCGTGCTCGAGGTTTTGCTGTTCCAGAATTTGGGAAGAAGTTTCCTGTCGAGCAGCAATGTTTCCAACATTTTCCGCCACTCGGTGGAAATCGGTTTGCTCGCACTGGTGATGACACCGGTCATTCTAACAGGAGGTATTGATCTTTCAGTCGGCTCGATGATGGGATTATGTGCTGTGGTGTTTGGTATCCTTGTCAAGCAATACGAACTCTCGCCCTGGCTAGCGGCGTTGGCTTCGGTTGGACTCGGCGCGTTCGGCGGCATGAGCAACGCGTGGTTGATTACCCGAATGAATCTTCCGCCGCTGATTGTAACGCTCGGCACTTTTTCCCTGTTTCGCGGACTGGCTGAGGCCCTGACCAAAGGATCGCAGGCATATTCCGGATTCGCGCAAGGTTTTTTGAATATTGGAAATACCAGCGTGCTCGGGATACCAATGCAGCTGTGGATCTTTGTCGCGGTGTTGGTCCTAATGGCGGTATTGGTGCATCGAAGTACCTGGGGTCGATCCTTGCGGGCGATTGGCTATGCGCCGGAAGGTGCCCGCTACGCAGGGATTACTGTGGCCCGGGTCACTGGCATGGCATACATTCTGGCTGGTGCGGTGGCCGGACTTGCCGCGGTAATTCTGGTATCGCGTCTTGGTGAAGCACGCGCCAACATCGGGATTGGCTACGAGTTGCTGGCCATCACAGCAGTCGTTCTGGGCGGCACCAGCATTTTTGGCGGCTCGGGAAGCATCACTGGCTCTCTGCTGGGATATGTTGCGGTGGCGGTTTTGAACAACGGCCTTGGGCGTATCACCGCTCATCGGATTTTCGACCAACCGGTGGCGAGTGTAGCGCGCGAACTTTCGGGCATGCTCACCGGCCTGTTGTTGGTGGTTGCGCTGGCTGCAGCCGTGTTGCTGAAATCGCTTGCCAGCCGCCGCGCGCGACGTCAGTCTCTGTCCTCCAATCAACCCTGAACCTTCGTCCATTCATGAAAAAATTTCCCTGGGTCATCAGCTGTGCCACCGTGCTTTTCCTTTCCGGCTGCAATAGCAAATCGACTGGTGCTGCGGGCGGTGGCGGCAAACTCACCATTGGCCTGCTACCGAAAAGCAAGGGCAACCAGTATTTCGTCACCTGTGAAAAAGGCGCACGCCTTGCCGCTGCCGAACTGGGCGCAGAGTTGTTGTTCGACGGCCCGACCAATACCGATCCCGCCAAGCAGAACGAGATCGTCGAAAACTGGATCTCGCTCGGAGTCGATGTGATCGCCGCCGCCTGCGAGAACAAGGATGGCGTATCCACGGCATTGAAAAAAGCCCAGCAGGCGGGTATCAAAGTGGTGACCTATGATGCCGATGCGCAGACCGACGCTCGTTCCTTTTTTGTCAACCAGGCGACTGCGCAGGGTATTGGTGACCAGTTGATGGACACCGCTGCCAAGCTCACTGACGGCGAAGGAGAGTTCGCGATCATCACCGCCACACTTACGGCAGCAAACACCAACGAGTGGATCAAGTTCATCAAGGAACGCCAGGCCGCGAAGTATCCGAACATGAAATTAGTCGACGTAAAACCAAGCGATGACCAGAAGGACAAAGCGCAGCAGGAGACGACGAACCTACTCAGTGCCTATCCGAATTTGAAAGCTGTGATCGCCGTGTGTTCACCGGGAGTTCCTGGTGCCGCCGAGGCGGTGAAGCAGGCCGGTAAGAGCGGAAAAGTGAAGGTGCTAGGCCTCGGACTGCCGAGTGAAAACAAAGCCTATGTGAAAGAAGGCGTCACCCAAGCGGTGATCCTTTGGAAAGTCGAGGACCTCGGTTATCTCACCGTGCAGGTGGCCGCAGCAGTGGTACAGGGCAAGTTGCAGACCGGTGCCAAGGAGTTCGATGCCGGAAAACTCGGCAAAATGGAAATTCAGGGTGACAACATTTTGTTAGGTAAACCGTTTGTGTTCACAAAAGAGAACATTGATCAGTTCGATTTCTGATTGGCGGCGAGAATCATCTGCCTATTTTATCCCAATGACTCCTCCAGATTGCGGAGGTAGTCCAGCCGTTCTTCATCGGTGGCTTCGCCGCCAAGAAACTGCAGAATTTTCTGCCATTCGATCTCGTGTTCGGTTGAGCTGATCCGATGGTTTTTCAAGCCGCCGAGCAACCAGGACAGAGCGAGAAAGTCACTGAGCCAGAGGTGGGCGCTGGCGTAGAGAATTATGATCGACTCGGCGGGACTGCCGGGAGTCGCTTCGATGGGGCAGTCGAGTTCAAAGGCGCGCGGATGTGCCATCAGTCTGGCTACATGGCAGTTTTGATTGAGCGCTTTTTCTAACAATTCATTGGCCGCGTCATCATGCCACGAAGCTGCGGCCTCGATGTCGCCTGATTGCTGGTAATGTTGCTCCGCTTCATCGGCGGCCTCGAGGAAACGCAGTAGGGCGCGATGGTAGCTGTGCAGGCTGTCGCTTTCTCCGGCAAAGGCATCGAGCATTGTCCGCGCATCCCGCAGTCGGCCATCCATGACGCAGAGGCCAAAAATTTTTTCGTGCGCGCCGAGTGGATCGTGAGGATCGAGGTCGAGCACTGCGCGGTAATGCTCTTCCGCTTCATCGAAATTCTCCTGCATCTCGGCGCAGCCTGCGAGAGCGAAGCGGGCTTGGATGTGGTATCGTGCCGGTTCCATTTGCCAGAGCGAAGGATCAAGCCGGGCGGCAGCGATGTCTGATACAAAAAACTCGTGGCCGAGTCTTAGTACTTCACGATAGCAGTCTTCAGCCTCGACTGGGTTCATCGCTCGTTCGGCGGACTGCCAAACACGGGCGATGCGCGTAGACGGCGGTGCGCAGTCCGCGAGGAATTCATCGACACTTCGGTTATCCGCTTGTTCGCGAATCCAAGCTTCGGCTTCCTCAGCACTTTCAAACTGCTGATGTTCGAGAATTTCATCGAGCCGTTTTAGCCATTCTGCGATTTGATCAGACATCGGGCGGCGTTCTAGAGTGATTTCAGGGCCTTCATCCAGTTCGTCCAGCGCTGCTTGAAGTCGGGTGAGTTGTTGCCGATGACATCTGCAGCTCTTTTGGCGGAATCCTTCTCACCGCCGAGCCACTGGAAGGAAACCGCCGCTTTGTGGCGTCGGATTTTTTCAGCTTCATTGGTGATTTTTTTGATGTTCTCGATGTAGATTGTGATGATGTCGTTCACTAGAAAATCGGTCCACGGCAGGGAAATTTCGCCCTCTGCCGATACTACCACTACCCGGCCCTCGCCGGCGCTGGTGATACCTTGGAAGTTACGGGCATCACGGCTCTTGAGATTGATCGACAGCGGTGATTTTGTTAGATCATTTTCCAGATCCTTGAGAAATTGTCCTGCGGCTTCGCTCATGGCGAGCAAGGCACCGCGTTGCTCCTCCTCCGCTTCGTTGCTGGATGGTCCTGATTGTTTAAGCAGCTGCGCAGCCTCGGCAAAGCTGTAGTCACGGCTCAGTTCCTGGAATTTCTTCTGCGAACTTGCTTCTGCTGATTCATTGCTGGTTGGCGGCTTCTGGTCGAGCAGTCGTTTCGCATGTCGCTCGAGCTGCAATTGCCATTCGCGGACTTGAAATTTTGCCCGACCCTTGGTTTTCAGATTGGCGTGAACCTGATTTAATTCCTGCGCTTTTTTCCGGCAGGTTTCCGGCTTTTCCGGCAGAGTTTGCATGTTGCTGGCCTCGAGTGCCTGCCAATCAGTTAGATAGTCATCCGCCTTTTTTTTGTAGAGGCCGTGTAGCGATTCGGTTTCTCTGGCAGGAGATTTTTGGATGATTTCAAAGAATGGAATCGCCTCCGCCATCTTGCCCTGTTCCCAGTTTTTGAGGCCGCTGGCTACCGCGGTCATTAGGAAGACCAAATCCGATTCAGGATTGGTTGATTCAATGGGCTTGGCAATGGATGGCAGCCCCTGCATAGCATCAAGCAATGGTTTGAGGCGCGCCCCGATGTTTTGCGGCGCGCCGGCCTCGGCAAAATGGTCTTTCAACGACTGGGCGTCTTCGTTGGCCGCGTGCGTCTTTCCATCCATGAACGATGACAGCATGGCCTCAAATCCGCACCATGTGCGAGTCGGCTCCTGCACTTTGCGGTTGTCGCGCAGTTCAACAAAGGCATTGTGTGCCTCCTCGTATGAGCCTTTTTCCTGGAGCGAGCGCGCCTCATGGTAGAGAGTGCCGATTTCCACGCCCGAGCTGTCCAAGCTTACGGGGTTGTCATCGAAATTATTTTGTGTGGGCTGCACGGAAGCGGGCTCATCGCCCAGCCACGAGATCAAGCCCCAGAGGACCAATCCGCATGCGGCAAGGACCGCGAGTGAAGCCAGGGTTTTGCGGGTGCTTAGCTTTTTTGCTTGGCGGCGTTGTTCTGACGGGTTGACAGGGGTTGGCGGAGCCGCCGGTCTGACGATACCCCTGCGGATATTTTTTTCGTTGGTCTGGGCCACCATCAGCGCGCTTTGCAACGATTTGATCAGATCGTCGTAGGAGGAAAACCGGAACTTGGCATCGTAGGCCATCGCGTTTTCGATGACTGCAGCGGTTTCCATGTTCAGCTTGGGGCAGGCTTTGCCGAGAGGGATGACGTTGCGCTTGGCTTCGCGCAACTGGGTGGTGACCATGCTTTCCTCGGTGCAGGGTGGGGTGCCGGCGAGGACGTGGTAGAACGTAGCCCCGAAGGCATAGATGTCGGCACGATAGTCTTCTTCGAGCCCTTCAACCGTTTCCGGAGGCACGTAATAGGGCGTCGCCCATAGTTCGTCGGGTTTGGCGACACCGCCCTTGGTCATTAATGCGAGTCCGAAGTCGACAATTTTCGCACTGCCGGCGGAGTCGAGCAGAATATTGCCTGGTTTGATGTCGCGGTGGATCAGTCCCGCCGCATGGGCAGCGCGCAGTCCGTCAGCCACTTCCAGAGCGAGCTTCAGCGCCTCGATCTCCGGCAGCGATCCGCGTTCCTTGATCTGGTGCTCGAGATGTCCGCCGGGCACCAGTTCCATGGCGATGTAAAAACGCCCGAATGCCTTGCCGGTTTTGAACACTCGCACCACATGAGGATGAGAGATTGCAGCAGTGATTTGTGCCTCCTCCTCAAAAGCGGCAATACGTTTTTCATCGGCCGAAAAATCCTCGCTGAGAATCTTTAGCGCTACCTCGCGATCAAGCGTGTTGTCCTGTCCAACAAAAACCATGCTCATGCCGCCGATTGCGTGACGGCGGAGTAGGGTGTAAGGCCCAAACTCACGCTTGACTCTGGTGTGCTTCAGGCAGATCGGGCACTCGACATTGCTGAATGGCGCGACTTTTGATACATCCATCGCCGTGCCGCAGGCGTGGCAATGGGCAATGGTATCATCTGCGGCGGTCATGGGTATAGATTACCGACAAATTACGTGTTGTGAAATGGAATTTTTCAATGCGGATTGGAATGTCAAAATTTCGTCGATCATTGAATGGAGCGGAAATTATAGAGGGCCTTATCATAGTCCGATCCATTGCAGATACGCGGCCCATAATTTCCAACCGCCGAAAATCCATACCAAGGCACCGAGAGCCAGAAAGGGGCCGAAGGGCAGGGGTTTGCCGAAACCTATGCGTCCGAGAATCGCGGCGGTCAGGGCTAAAAAGGCCGAGGCGCAAACCGTGAACAGCACGCCTGTGCCGCCGATGAAAGCACCGATCATTCCTAACAAATGTGGGTCGCCCATGCCCATGGCTTCGCGCGGAATTACCGCCCTGGTGGCCATGCCGGAGAGCGCACTAATCGATTTCAGCGCGCGAACTGATCCATCCGGAAGAGTGATTTCCTGCTCGCGGATCCGTAGTGTCCCCTCGCTGATACTTGTTTCGTTCAGAACGATTTCCGTGCACTCCAGCAGCAGTTCATCGCTGTTGCGATAAAACAAGTCCCACCATGGGATGTCCTCGCCGTCGCAGGAAAAGATGACCGGTTGATCATCGCTTTCGCTGTCGATCAATCGCCAGGCTGCTGGTTGATCGAAGGAGATTCGTTTTTTTCCAAATGCCAGTTTGCCCAGTAACACCACCGACCACAGCCCGAAAAACCCGAGCACCCAGCCAAGCAGGGCGTCGCTTGGTCCTTGCCACCACACTGTCGGGTTGGCATCGGGATTTTCCAGGTGCAACAGTCCGGGGTGGAAATACGACGATACGAGCGCCATCGCCGCACCGGCCCATGTCAGCGGGAGCGGAATGATCTGATGTTCGGCATCAATGAAACTGATCGCAGTCAGCAGAGCCATCATCACGAACAATGCCGCCGCTGCGACGGGCGGGTGAAAATGCCAACAGGCGGCGAAAAGAAGCGCGGTGAGCAGTTCAACGAGCCAATAGCGCAGTGAAATCTGCGCACTGCAATCGTTGCAGCGGCCACGCAGCAGTAGCCAGGAGAGGAGCGGGATGTTACGCCAAAACGGGATTTCCTTTTTGCACTGCGGGCAGAACGAGCGGCGCGGGTGGTTGACCGACAGCCCCAGCGGCAGGCGGTAAATGACCACGTTGAGAAACGAGCCGACGCAGGCGCCGAGAAGTGAAACCGGCAGATACCACCAGGAAGATGTAAGTTCGGGAAACATAGCTTACGGTCGGAAACAAGGCGCAGAAGCACAAAAAAAGCGATCTCCACCGTTGTGAAGACCGCTGCGGCGTGAAGTCGATCAAGAGGTCTTCAGCCCTCGGTGCTTTCCTCAGCGGGAGCTTCCTTGGCCACCACTTTGGCAGCTTTTTTGGCGGGAGCTTTTTTCGCAACCTTTTTGGCGGCTTTTTTTGCTGGCTTGGGGGCCGCTGCATCGCCCGGCGCTTTTTTGAGAACGCTTGGTTTCTTAGGAGTTCCGCCGATTTTTTCCTGTTCACTCTTGCGGCGCAGGTAGTCCTTGCGGCGACGACGTTTGATAACTTTTTTAATTTGTTGTCCCATAGCTGTTCGCTTTGCTACATTTCCCTTCCCCCCGCATCAAGCACAATCTTTCGCTTTTTTCAACAACGCACTATATGGCAGGACTTATCATCGCCCCGCGGGCACGCATTTTTCACGGTCACGACTGGGTTTACGCCACGGAGGTCAAAAAGGCCTTCGGCGATCCACAGCCGGGGGATGTAATCACACTAAAGGATTTTCGCGATCGCCCGCTCGGCACCGCGATCTACAATCCGCTGTCGCAAATCGTCGCCCGCAGGTTCTCTCGCCGCCGACAGGACCTCGATCTGGAGTTCTTTACCCGTCGTATCCAGCAAGCGATGGCCTATCGCGACACCCTGCCTCTCGATCCCGCGTTGTGCCGTTTGGTCTGGTCGGAGTCGGACGGAATTCCCGGCTTGATCGTCGATCGCTACGGCGATCATCTGGTGATGCAAACGCTGACCCTGGCGATGGATCAACGCAAGGATCTGATTCGGCAGGCGCTCGTTGATCTACTCGCACCGCGATCGATCATTCTGCGCAACGATTCACCGATTCGCCGGGCCGAGGGCCTTGAGCTGGAAGTGAGCTTGTTTCACGGAGAAAGTCCCGGCGTTTTTCCAGTGACAACGAATGGTATTGTATTTGAGATCGATCTGCTTGACGGCCAGAAAACCGGATTGTATCTCGATCAGTTGCAGGCGCATGGTGAATTGTCGCGATACGCTGCTGGCAAACGAGTGCTCGACTGTTTTGCAAATCAAGGAGGCTTTG
>Ga0315908_10002416_pt1 | contig 13690 bp, 7 predicted proteins | sample LakEriMetagenome_12_FD_203520 | JGI IMG/M metagenome (GOLD analysis project Ga0315908, IMG submission 203520) | Freshwater fungal communities from buoy surface, Lake Erie, Ohio, United States - Buoy 4 MA124 | ecosystem: Environmental > Aquatic > Freshwater > Lake > Lake biofilm | place: USA...
AATGGGCACTGCTCGCCAATAATTGTTTAGCTGCTCTGACAAAGAACACCAAACATCCAATTAAAGATTAGAAAATGGCAGGCGGAAAAGAAACCCCCAGGCAGAAGATGATCGGTATGATGTACCTCGTACTCACCGCTCTTCTCGCGATGAACATATCGAAAGATGTATTGAATGCGTTTATTCAAATCAATAAAGGTTTGAGTAAAACCTCTGAAGTATTGCAATCAAAAGCACAGGCTACTCTTGCCGGCTTGCGCAATGCTAAAGAGGCTGATAAGGCTGCTCCTTTCTTGGCTAAAGCAGAAGAAGTTTCTAAGCTCGGTGATGAACTGATTGATTACATCGAGCTCCTAAAGGCAAGAACTATCGCCTGCTCGATGCATGGAGATCCTGCCGGTGAGCAGTTTGAAAATTACATGACAGCTGATAAGAAGCGCGCAATTGATTTAAGCTCAAAGGAGGGTCGTGAAAAGGTGACCAAATTGGATGAAAACCAGAACAATACTACATTGCTGATCGGTCCAAATCCACAAGCACCTCACGATAAGCCATGGTCGGCAACAGAATTGAAAAACAAACTGCTTGAATTCAAAGAAAAGTTGAAAGCAATCGAGGTCACCAACATTGATGGTAAAGTTATCAAGTTGGACTCTGATATTCTCTCTTCTCTCGATAGCACTTTTGTATACAATCAAGAGCCTGATGCCGAAGGTAAGATGGAAGTTTGGGAAACGAATAAGTTTTACCACACACCATTAGCAGCGGTTGTTGCTACCATGTCGAAGATTGAAACGGATGTGTTGAATGCGAAAACTTCAGTAATGAGTTTCCTGGCATCAAGTATCAATGCGACCGACTTGAAATTTTCGGATGTAACTGTTGCAGCTGTGCCATTGCAGAGCTACGTATTGAAAGGTAAGGATTATGAGCTAGAGGTTTACCTCGCGGCCTATAACAAGACCAGCAATACGAAGTTGTATATGGCCGGTGCTTACAACGGTGACAAGGTTCCTACACCGAGCAGTTTTTCTGTATCAGGTGAAGGTATAGCAGCTGATCCGGATGGAAAGTGTCGATTCAAAGTGAACACCGGAGGTTTGAGCCTCGGTCCTCACGGATATACCGGACAGATAGGTTACGAGAAAGATGGTAAGATGGAATACATTCCGTTCGCTACTCAGCCTTTCTTTGTAGGTGAGCCTGCGTTGGTAGTTTCACCGGTGAACATGAACGTATTCTACCGCGGTTTGGACAATCCGGTTGAAATTTCTGTACCTGGTGTTGACCGCAGTGCACTGTCTGTTAGCATGTCAGGTGGTTCTATTTCGCCTAGTTCGGATGGTACTTACAACGTTAAGCCGGGTGAAGGCAAAGACGCAACAATTAACGTGTCGGCCAACATCAATGGTGAAACTGTTTCTATGCCAGGTCGTCAGTTCCGTATTAAGCGTATTCCGGATCCGGTTCCATCATTTGGAGGTAAGAAGCCTTACGATAGTATCATTGCTCAAGGTGATGCTGCTGTGGCTGCGGGTGTTCGCGCTGAAATGGAAGGTTTCGACTTCCCTGTGACCGCTTCAGTGTCCTCTTTCCAAGTGACATTGGCAAGTAACGGTGTAATTAAGGAATACAAGTGCTCCGGTAACCGTATTTCAGACGAAGCAAGTCAGGCCATTCGAAAAATGAAGAAAGGAGAAAAGATCTTTATCGAGCAAATCATGTGTAAAATGCCCGATAACACGGATCGTAAACTGGCTCCAATCACATTGAAAGTGCAGTAAAAACTATATAACTATGAATCGTAAAAATCTGTTTCTGCTCCTACTCTGTGTAATTGCCTGCGCCGAGGCCGCTCTAGCCCAGACACAAACTGTGCTGGATGGTGCTTATGTGCGCGAGCACAACCCAACGCGAAAAGTGATCAGTTACCCATACTTGCGTGAGGCCGATGTTATGTGGTCGAAGCGTATCTGGCAGGTAATTGATTTGAAGCAAAAAATCAATCATACTCTTTATTTTCCAATCGATGAATTGGAAAATAGAAAGAGTCTGTTCGATGTAATCCGTATTGGTTTGATAGACCAAGGTTCGATTACTGCTTATGGCACAGGACCTACACAGGAGGATGACGAGTTTCGTTATCCTTTAGGACAAGCAGAGTTAGATTCCATGATGAATCCTGTTGTTATCAGAACGCGTCAAAACTTGGATACCGGTGAGCCTGAAGAGGTTCGAAGTGTTGAATCACTCCGCGCTAGTGATGTAGTTCAATACAAACTAAAGGAAGACTGGATTTTTGACAAGCAACGTTCTGAACGCTACGTTCGTATCATTGGAATTGCTCCTATTGTGAATAAGTATTCGGAGAGTGGTGAAGTGAAGGGTCAAAAGGAGTTGTTTTGGCTCTATTACCCCGAGTGTCGTTACATCTTCAATAACTACGACGTTTTCAATACACACAATGGTGCGCAGCAAATGACATTCGATCAGTTGTTCCAGATGCGTATGTTTCAAGGCATGGTAGTGAAGGAGGACAACGTGTATAATCGCGGGGTTACTCCGACATGGCAAGGTGTGGATGCATTGATGGAGAGTGATCGTGTTAAGAATGATCTCTTCACCTTGGAACACGATTTATGGCATTATTAAGAAAATGAAATTCAAAAAGCCCTTCGGAATTCCGAGGGGCTTTTTTGTTTCCGGTAAATCCCCTGAATAGGCTCATGTCGGTTGTACTTTTGCGCCCGATTTTATCATGGTAACAGTAGGCAATCTCACTATTCATTTTGGTTCTCGCGAGTTGTTTTCGCGTATTGGTTTTTTCATTGGCCCTCGTGACCGTATTGGTTTGGTTGGAAAAAATGGAGCTGGAAAATCAACGTTGTTAAAAACACTTGCAGGCCTGCAAGCGCCCAATGAGGGCAGTATAGCGCTGGCTCGTGGCACCACGGTAGGTTACCTGGCTCAAGAAATGAAGCACAGTGAGAATGCTACGGTGTATGAAGAGGCGGCAACGGCTTTTCGCGAAGTGCAGCAAATGAAGAATCGCTTGGAAGAGCTTACCGTAGCGATCACAGACCACCACGACTACACCAGCGACGATTACGCCCACAAGCTGGAAGAGCTTGAGGAGGTTTCTCACCGACTGGAAGTTTTAGGCAGCAGCAATTTGGAGGAGAAAATCGAAAAGGTACTCAAGGGGCTTGGTTTCCGCTCCGAGGACATGAATCGAAAGATGGCTGAATTCAGTGGTGGTTGGAAGATGCGTGTGGAGCTTGGAAAAATTCTATTGCAGAATCCGGATTTATTGTTGCTCGATGAGCCCACGAACCACTTGGACATTGAGAGTATTGAGTGGTTGGAAGAATTCCTAAAGGATTATGCAGGAGCGATTGTGCTGATATCGCACGACAGAACATTTCTTGATAATGTGACAATCCGCACCATCGAGATTACAAAAGGTAAAGTTTACGACTACAAGTTTTCGTACAGTAAGTACATTGTTCAACGTCAGGATGAAGTAGAACGTCAAGAGGCCGCTGCGAAAAATCAGCAGAAGTACATTGAAGATACCCAGAAACTCATTGATAAGTTTCGAGCAAAGAAAGACAAGGCAGCATTTGCTCAAACCTTGATACGCAAACTGGAAAAGCTTGACAAAATTGAGGTCGATGACATCGACTCCACAAAAGTGCGTATCAGTTTTCCGCCGGCACCACATGCAGGGAAGATTATTTTGGAAGGAAAAAATTTAGGGAAAGCATATGGTGAGAACAGGTTGTTCAGCGGTGTTGATTTACTCCTAGCGCGAGGAGAAAAGGTGGCCCTTGTAGGTAAAAACGGAGTCGGTAAGAGTACGCTTATACGCATGATTATGCGGAAGGAACAGCATGATGGCGAGTTCACGCCGGGCTACAGTGTAAGTGTTGGATACTACGCGCAGAATCAAAGCGATGAGCTCGATGGCACCAAAACAGTATTTGAGACAATCGACGATGAAGCTGTTGGTGATATTCGTAAGAGTGTGCGCTCTATGCTAGGTGCCTTTTTATTCAGCGGCGATGATGTAGACAAGAAGGTAAAGGTGTTGAGTGGAGGAGAAAAGGCGCGTTTGGCCTTGTGCAAACTCCTCTTGCAGCCGTATAATTTTTTGGTACTGGACGAACCTACGAATCACCTTGATCTGGCATCGAAGGAGGTGTTGAAGCAGGCATTGATGCGCTATGATGGAACGCTTCTCGTGGTTAGTCACGATCGTGACTTTTTGCACGGATTGACAAATCTGGTCTATGAGATTAAACCCGATCGCCTGCGTGTATGGCCGGGAGATGTATTAGACTTTCTCAAAGAGAAAAAGGCTGAGTCAATAGCGATGTTTGAAAAGAACAAGCAGCAAGTGGCGCCTAAAGTGAGTTCCGCCGTAGTTAGCGAAACGAACGTTTCGCGCGAAGAACAGAGAGAGCGAGAAAAACAGAAGAAAAAACTGGAAAGTCGCTTGCAGAAGTGTGAGGAAGATATTGAACGCCTCGAGAAAGAAATAGCTTCTATGAATGAGCAAATCGCGCAGCTTGATTACGGTAATGCGGAAGACTCAAAAAAGAAACTCGATGCGTATGCTGCACTGAAGACACAGCTCGACACCGTTATGCAACAATGGGAAGAAACCGGCAGTGAACTTGCCGGTTTCGATTGATTTCAAAATTGTTTAATTCTGTATTAGGCTTCTTGTCCGTGACAGGCCTTGTATTTCTTGCCACTACCGCATGGGCATGGATCGTTACGTCCAATTCTTACTTCGGCCTTAACAGGTTCAGCTTTTGGTGCCGGACCTTGGGGCATTGCAGAAGGTTGCGCTCCTGAAGGTTGATGATTCACAGCAACACGTTGTTGGAGGTTCAGACTTTCTGCTTTCTGGACATTCACTTTAGCTTCAGGAGCTTTTGGAGCAGGAGCTTGTCGAACCTGTCCTTGCTGTCCCTGAGGTAATTTGGCGTGCATGAGGAAATTGGTCAGTTCACTATTTACACGTGCAACCAAATTTTTAAATAGACCATAACTTTCCAGTTTATAGATTAATAATGGGTCTTTCTGCTCATGGGAGGCAAATTGCACATTGCTTCTAAGATCATCCATGTCACGAAGATGCTCTTTCCAGCTTTGATCGATCATGGCTAGGGTAATGCCTTTTTCTAGCGCATCTACCAATTCATTGCATTGCGATTGATAGGCTTTCTCTAGATTAACGGCCACTTGAACCGTTTTGCGCGAGTCGCTGAAAGGCACAGCAATATTGGTGAATCCTTGCGTATTGTTTTCAAATACGTTTTTAATGACAGGAAATGCTTCTCGTTTAATTTCTTCGACGCGGTTTTTGTATCGTTGCTCGATAGCCTCGTATGTGCGAACAATAACGTCATCCAGTTTTGACGTGGCAAACTCTTCCTGGCTGATTGCAGCTTCCATTCCGAAATGGCGAAGCATATCCATTTTGTATCCTTCGAAATTCTTAACAGCGTGGTTCTGTTCAACAGAGTTTGCTGCAAGGTCATAGAACATGTTGTCGATATCGAGCTTGAGTCGCTCTCCAAATAGTGCGTGTTTGCGACGTTTGTATATTACCTCGCGCTGAGCGTTCATTACGTCGTCATACTCAAGCAGGCGTTTGCGTATTCCGAAATTATTTTCTTCGACCTTTTTCTGAGCACGTTCGATGCTCGAAGTAATCATGCTGTGTTGGATTACTTCTCCTTCCTTCAGGCCCAATCGGTCCATCATTTTGGCAATGCGATCACTACCGAATAGACGCATTAAATCGTCTTCGAGCGAAACATAGAATTGTGAGGAACCAGGATCTCCTTGTCGGCCGGCACGACCTCTCAACTGGCGATCTACTCGGCGAGAATCGTGGCGCTCAGTGCCGATGATGGCCAAACCACCGGACGCTTTTACCTCGGGGGTAAGTTTGATGTCGGTGCCTCGACCAGCCATGTTCGTGGCAATGGTAACGGTTCCGGGGCGACCTGCCATAGCGACTATGTCGGCCTCTTTCTGGTGAAGTTTCGCGTTCAGAACTTGGTGGTCAATGTTGCGCAAACGAAGCATCTTGGAGAGCAATTCACTCACTTCAACGGTTGTAGTACCTACCAGAACCGGACGGCCCGCATCGCGTAGCTCAGCGATTTCATCGATAACAGCGTTGTATTTCTCGCGTTTGGTTTTATACACCTTGTCTTCCATGTCTTTTCTGGAAATAGCCCGGTTGGTAGGTATGACCATAACATCGAGTTTGTAGATGCTCCATAATTCGCCGGCCTCTGTTTCCGCTGTTCCGGTCATACCGGCCAGTTTGTGATACATGCGGAAATAGTTCTGAAGTGTGATTGTCGCGTAGGTTTGGGTGGCCGCTTCTACACGCACATTTTCCTTGGCTTCGATTGCTTGGTGAAGACCGTCGGAGTAGCGACGACCTTCCATGATACGACCCGTCTGTTCGTCAACAATTTTTACTTTGTTGTCCATCAAAACGTAATCAACATCCTTTTCGAAAAGAGCGTATGCTTTCAGCAGTTGATTGATGGTGTGAATACGTTCGCTTTTAATGCTGTAATCGCGCATTAATTCGTCTTTGGCCTTCAGTTTTTCTTCGTCCGATTTTCCGCTGTTTTCTATTTCTGCGATTTCGGTTCCGATATCGGGAAGCAAGAAGAAGCGTTCATCGTCCATGTTTTTGGAGATGAGTTGAATGCCTTTTTCTGTGAGTTCTATTTGGTTATGCTTCTCGTCGATTACGAAGAATAATTCTGCATCTACCTTGTGCATATCGCGCTGGTTATCTTGCAGGTATTGACCTTCTGTTTTGAGGAGGTGAGCCTTAATTCCCTCTTCACTCAGAAACTTGATGAGTGCTTTGTTTTTAGGCAAGCCGCGGTATGCGCGGTATAGGGCGAGTGCTCCCTCGGTTATATCGTCTTTTGAAGGCGAGCCACTATCAGTGCCAAGTTTCTTTTTGGCGAGTGTAAGAAAATCGGTTGATGCAGCTTTTTGTGCATTCATCAAAAGTTGGACTTTCGGCTTTAATGCGTCGAATTCCTGATCATCGCCTTTGGGTGTTGGTCCCGAAATTATGAGTGGTGTTCTCGCTTCATCGATTAAAACGCTATCGACCTCATCGACGATGGCAAAATGGTGTTTACGCTGCACGAGTTGATTGGCTTCTACGGCCATATTGTCGCGGAGGTAGTCGAAGCCAAATTCGTTGTTCGTTCCGAATGTGATGCTTGCACGGTAGGCATTTCTGCGAGCCTGACTATTAGGTTGGTGGCGGTCAATGCAGTCTACCGAAAGGCCATGGAACTCATATAATGGTCCCATCCATTCAGAGTCACGCTTAGCCAAGTAGTCGTTTACTGTAACAACGTGAACGCCTTTGCCTGCTAGTGCATTGAGGAAAACAGGCAATGTGGCAACGAGGGTTTTACCTTCACCTGTAGCCATTTCAGCCACCTTCCCGCGGTGAAGTGCGATACCGCCGATAAGCTGCACATCATAATGCACCATATCCCAAGTGGTTCGGTTACCTGCCGCTATCCAATTGTTTTTCCAAATAGCCTGATTTCCTTCAATTGTGATGTAATCCTTTGAGCTAATGGTTGCCAGCTGCTGATCGAATGGGCTTGCTGTAACTCTTAATTCGCTGTTCTCTTTCAGACGTCGCGCGGTTTCACGCACGATGGCGAACGCTTCAGGTAGAATTTCGGTGAGGACTTGTTCAATCTGGCGATCTATTTCTTTCTCCAGTTTATCAATTTGAGCGAATAGGCTTTCCTTTTGCTCCAGTTCGGTGCCAGGGAGCGCCTCTGCGTTTATTTTGAGCTGATTGATTTCCTCTTCCGTTGGGGCAATGGCTTGGGCAATTTGCTGCTTCAGTTTTTCAGTCTTAGCGCGCAATTCATCATGACTGATGGATGAAATACTCTGGCCTATTTGTTTAATCTGTTCAACGACCGGATTGATGTCTTTCAGGTCTTGCTGGGTTTTATCACCTACCAGTTTTTTGAGTATTCTATTGATTGCTCCTATCATAATATTGAGTATAACCGATTCCTTTAGAACGGATGCAAATTTAGCATTCCATAGGCGGTACCGACGAGAAAAATGGTGCCACTGACCTTATCCATGACAGCCTGTCGCTTTGGGTGTCGACTTTTCGTTTATCGCCTGATTTTCATGGCTGATGGCTGTCATGTTAAAAAGTAACGCCTGTTGTCAATTGTTTCTTTTTGGCTTTCGCAGGAATTTGGGTAACCTTTGACATCGTCGAATCAGGGGGATTATGAATGTGTGAATCGCTTGAAAATCCTAACAGAAACGACTAGACAATTTACCTTTTTTAAACGTTAACCGACCCCAACTTCTCCATATGGAATCCGTGGCTGAAATCGAATTTCAAGAAAACATGACTTTACAAACTGAGGAACCTATTCTTAAAGAGAATCCTGATCGCTTTGTTTTGTTTCCTATCGTTCATCACGATATCTGGCACTTTTACAAGAAGAGTCAGGCGAATTTTTGGACCGCTGAGGAAATTGACCTGGAGGCAGATTTGGTTGATTGGAATACCAAGCTCACCAACGACGAGCGTCATTTCATCAAGCACGTTTTGGCGTTTTTTGCTGCCAGCGACGGTATAGTAAATGAGAACCTAGCGGAGAACTTTGTGCGTGAAGTACAGTACACCGAGGCCAAGTTCTTCTATGGGTTTCAAATTATGATGGAGAATATCCATAGCGAGACTTACTCGTTGTTGATTGATACTTATATAAAAGATAGTAAGGATAAGAATTATCTGTTTAAGGCGATTGATACGCTTGATTGCGTTCGCAAGAAGGCTGATTGGGCGTTGCGCTGGATAAAGAACGGAACTTTTGCTGAGCGTTTGGTTGCCTTTGCTGCGGTAGAGGGGATTTTCTTCAGTGGTTCTTTCTGCAGTATTTTCTGGTTAAAGAAGCGCGGATTGATGCCCGGCTTGAGTTTCTCTAACGAGCTAATCAGCCGTGATGAAGGTTTGCATTGTGACTTCGCTTGTTTGTTGTATAATAAGCATATCATCAATAAGCTTCCAAAGCAGCGCATACAGGAAATCATCACCAATGCCGTAGAGATTGAGAAGGAATTTATCATTGACGCATTACCGGTGAAGTTGATTGGAATGAACAGCGATTTGATGGCTCAGTACATTGAGTTTGTTGCAGATCGTTTGTTGGCGGAGTTGGGTAATGATCGTGTATATAATAAGAGCAACCCATTCGACTTCATGGAAATGATCTCGCTTCAAGGAAAAACGAATTTCTTTGAGAAGAGAGTAGGTGACTACCAGAAAGCCGGTGTGATGGCTGATAAGGACAAGCAGACTTTCTCGCTTGACGAAGATTTTTAAGTGGAAAGGAAGCGCTCTAAGCAAAAAATAGAGCGCATGCAAAATAAGTTTTCACATTTTATCGATGTGAATAATTACCTCGGGATTCTTAAAAACAACCCCGGTTGATTTTTTGAGAATTCAATACCTAAACGCTTTTATTGCACTCTCATTTCGTAGTAGCCGTTTGTTAGATCAAACCGCTGCAAATAAGCGGAAGTTTACTTTCGAAAGAGAGGTTAACCAAACCCGACACAGTTGGGTGCCGAAGAGAATCGGGAATCTTTTCGGTAGCAATTGGAAATCCCGGCCAACCACAATTCAAAAAAAACTAACTATATGTTTGTTGTAAAAAGAGATGGTCATAAAGAGACGGTGAAATTCGACAAGATCACCGCGCGCATTGCCAAGTTGTGTTACGGGTTAAATCCAATTGTCGATTCGGTGAAGGTTGCCATGAAGGTAATCGAAGGTGTATACGATGGCGTAACCACGAGTGAACTCGACAACCTGGCAGCTGAAATTGCTGCAACCAATACTGCAACACATCCCGATTACGCTTTGCTTGCCTCGCGCATCGCCGTCAGCAACTTGCACAAAAACACGAAGAAGTCGTTCAGTCAGGTGATGACCGATTTGTACTACTATGTTGATCCGAAAACAGGCGCAAACGCCGGTTTGATTGCCGATGATGTGTACAAGGTGATCATTGATAATGCGCCCATTTTGGATAGCACGATTATTTATGACCGTGACTTTAATTTCGACTACTTTGGATTTAAGACCCTCGAGCGTTCGTATTTATTGAAGATTAATGGCAAAGTGGCTGAGCGTCCGCAGCAGTTATTCATGCGTGTTGCCGTCGGTATTCATAAGGAAGATATAGCCGAGGCGATTAAGACGTACAATATGCTGAGTGAAGGTTGGTTTACGCATGCTACGCCAACCCTCTTCAACGCCGGAACTCCGAAGCCACAGATGAGTTCTTGCTTTTTGTTGCAGATGCAGAGTGATAGCATTGAAGGTATCTATAACACCCTCAAGCAAACGGCCCTTATTTCGCAAAGTGCCGGTGGTATTGGTCTGAGCATACACAATGTTAGAGCGAAGGGCTCTTATATCAAGGGTACAAACGGCACCAGCAATGGTATCGTTCCGATGTTGAAGGTATTCAACGATACAGCTCGTTACGTTGACCAAGGTGGTGGAAAACGCAAAGGTTCTTTTGCGATTTACCTCGAACCATGGCACGCCGATGTATACGATTTTCTTGATCTGAAAAAGAATCACGGTAAAGAAGAAGCACGCGCTCGCGATTTGTTCTATGCCTTGTGGATACCGGATTTGTTCATGAAGCGTGTGAAGGAAGATGGAGAATGGACGTTGATGTGTCCTAACGAGTGTCCGGGTTTGTCCGACACTTGGGGGCCTGAATTCGAAGCACTCTATACGAAATACGAAACAGAAGGAAAAGGCCGTCAAACCATCAAGGCGCAAGACTTGTGGTTCAAGATTCTCGAGTCTCAAATTGAAACGGGAACGCCTTACATGCTCTATAAGGACGCTGCCAACAGCAAGAGCAACCAGAAGAACTTAGGTACAATCAAGAGTTCAAACCTTTGCACGGAAATCATGGAGTACACAGCTCCGGATGAGATTGCAGTATGCAATCTGGGTTCAATTGCGTTGCCGAAGTTTGTGAAGGATGGTAAGTTCGATCATCACAAGTTGTTCGACGTTGCCTATCAATTGACAATTAATCTGAATAAGATTATTGACGGTAACTACTATCCGGTTCCTGAAACGAAGAAGAGCAACATGCGTCACCGTCCTATCGGTATCGGTGTTCAAGGATTGGCTGATGCATTCATATTGATGCGTTATCCTTTCGACAGTGCAGAGGCGCGTCAGATGAACAAGGAAGTATTTGAGACGATTTATTACGCTGCAGCAACTGCTTCGAAGGACTTAGCCAAGGCAGATGGTCCATATGAAACGTTTGCAGGCTCTCCAGCAAGCCAAGGTATTCTTCAGTTCGACATGTGGGATGTTGCTCCAACCTCGCGCTGGGAGTGGGATGTGTTGAAGGAAGAAATCAAGGAGCATGGTATGCGCAACTCATTGTTGCTTGCTCCGATGCCGACAGCAAGCACTGCGCAGATTCTGGGTAACAACGAATGTTTCGAGCCCTATACAAGTAACATTTACACACGCCGTGTATTGGCAGGTGAATACATCATCGTGAACAAGCATTTGTTGCGAGACCTCGTGAATCTCGGTTTGTGGAACGAAGATTTGAAGAACAAGTTGATTTCAGCGAACGGATCCGTGCAGAGCATCGAGGAAATCCCTGATAACTTGAAGGCCTTATACAAAACAGCTTGGGAGCTTTCACAAAAGGCAATCATTGAAATGGCAGCCGACCGTGGAGCATACATCTGCCAAAGCCAGTCGCTCAATGTATTCGTGGAGAACCCGAATTTCGGTAAGCTTTCTTCGATGCACTTCTACGCCTGGGAACGCGGATTGAAAACCGGTATGTACTACTTGCGCACGAAAGCTGCAACAGATGCAATCAAGTTTACCGTTGATAAGAAATACAAAACAGAAACTATTCCGGCACAGGCTGAATCGACTATGGCCAAGGCAACTGCAGCTGCTTACGCTGTTGAACCTGCTATGGTTGAGCCACAAGCAGCCCAGATGACCATTGAAATGTCGGCGTCAGCAGGGATGAGTGCGGAAGAGATAGCGCACAACCAGGCGGCTATCTCGTGTTCGCTCGACAATCCTGATTCGTGCGAGATGTGCAGTGGCTAGAAACTGCTTTATGTGCAGAGAGAACTATTAACTGAGGTTTGGCTGCACAATAAACGGTCATTGAATAATCTACCCCGGAGGAAACTCCGGGGTTTTTTCTTTTTGTTAGAGTGATTGCTCTGAATTTCATCATCTTTGTCCCTGTAACAATAACCACCACGAATCATGTCAAAACAATTATGGGTCATGGACCCCGCACACAGTGAAGTAACTTTTAAGGTGCGCCATATGATGATAACGAACGTAACAGGAACGTTCGAGAACAGCACCGGTTCAATGCATTCTGATTTGCCTGATTTTACCGATGCGGAAATTCATTTTGAGGCAGAGGTAGTTTCGGTCAATACGCGGAATAGCCAACGCGATGAGCACTTGCGTACCAATGATTTTTTTGACGCAGCAAGTCATCCAAAGTTGAGTTTCAAGTCGTCTAAATTGGAAAAGGTAGGCGACAAGGATTATCTGCTTCATGGTGATATTACAATTAAGGGTGTCACAAAACAGATTACCCTTCAGGTCGCATATAAGGGATTGGTAGTTGATCCCTGGGGTCTAATGCGTGCAGGATTCGAAATGAATGGCGCGGTTCAGCGTGCCGATTTTGGATTGCTTTGGAACGCAAGCACGGAGGATGGCAGCATTGTATTGTCGGATGAGGTGAAATTGCTCATGAATATTCAAATGATTAAGCAGGTGTAATCGATAGGCATTCATGGCAATCGAAGACAGCGCGCTGGTGCGCAAAGCATTCAAAACTGAGAAGGAGATTCATATTGCACTGGGATTTCTGCTTGGTTGCTTCATTGCCGCGCTTATCACGTATATCGAGGCGGAGTGGGCTCTAGCGGAGATTACCTTGTCGGGCCTTTGGCAAATTCATATTACTACTCCAGCCTGTTGGATTGCAGATCTTAGTCCATTTGCAATTGCTTTTTATTCGTGGTACGGTAGTCGGAAAATTGATAGGGCAAATAAAAGTGCGGCTATTGCTAACGAGCGTTATCAACAGATGGTAGTGCTGCGCGAAATGGCAGAGAGCGCGAGCCGATCGAAGAGTGAATTTTTAGCGAACATGTCGCATGAGATTCGTACGCCCATGAATGCCATCATCGGGATGAATTATTTGATGGGCAAGACGCCTCTCAATGACAAGCAGACCGACTATCACAAAAAAATCGATGTCTCAGCGAAAAACTTGCTACGCATTATTGATGATATTCTTGATTTTTCGAAAATTGAGGCAGGCAAGCTCACGCTGGAGAATGCTACTATGGCAATTTCGGATGTAGTCTCGGAAGTTGCCGACGCGGTTAATGTAAAGCTTCAAAACAAATCGGAAGTCGAGTTTGTCACGTATGTAGATGTTAACATACCACGATATGTTTTAGGCGATAGCTTGCGCCTTAGACAAGTTTTGCTCAACCTCACGGATAATGCCGCTAAGTTCACTGA
>Ga0315908_10002417_pt1 | contig 13686 bp, 14 predicted proteins | sample LakEriMetagenome_12_FD_203520 | JGI IMG/M metagenome (GOLD analysis project Ga0315908, IMG submission 203520) | Freshwater fungal communities from buoy surface, Lake Erie, Ohio, United States - Buoy 4 MA124 | ecosystem: Environmental > Aquatic > Freshwater > Lake > Lake biofilm | place: USA...
AATAAAACGGCCATCGAGGTATGTGAAGGTCAGCAGATGGACATGGATTTTGAATCGCGAAACGATGTATCTATTCCGGAATACGTGGAGATGATTCGCTTGAAAACATCTGTTTTGTTGGGTTGTGCCTTAGAAATGGGGGCGGTCATTGCGAATGCAAGTAAAGAAAACCGTCACTTGCTGTATGAGTTCGGCCAGCACGTTGGGATTGCTTTTCAAATTCAAGATGACATTCTAGACTTGTATGCAGATCCAGATAAATTTGGGAAGCAAGTAGGTGGCGATGTGATTTCGAATAAAAAAACATTGCTCAATTTGAAAGCGATGGAACTTGCAAATGCTGAACAGAAATCTCAATTGGAGCGCTTGTCATCAGAACAAGACGCAGTTCTAAAAGTAGAACAAACGAAAAAAATCTATTCAGAAATTGGTGCAAAAGAATCATGTGAAGCAGAGATGCAAGAACACTACACTTTCGCCATGAATGCATTAAGCCAAATACAATTGCCTGAAGAAAATAAGAAGCCATTGGTCGCTTTGGCGGATTATCTGATGGTGAGGAATTCGTAATGCGCGTTCCAACGCAAGGTTTTCTGAAAACGGGCATTTGAAGTGTATTGTACAGATGGACCAAACAGAACACATTGATATAGAGCGTTTAAAATTGGGAGATGAACATGAGTTTACCTTGCTCATCGACCTTCACGCAGAAAAGGTGTACAATCTGTTGCTTGGTCTCATTCGCAACGATAAAGATGCTCAGGATCTTACCCAAGAGGTTTTTACCGCCGTTTTTTTAACGATTTCACAATTTAAAGGTGAAGCAAAGCTATCTACTTGGATTTATCGTATTTCTGTCAATAAATACAAGGAACATGTTCGCAATCGCTCTCGGAAAAAACGTTTCGGTTTTCTTTTTTCCATAGATCAAACGGGAGTTGCTGATGTTCTTGTTTCGGAATCAAAAGACCCAGCTGGAGAATTGGAAAATAAGGAGCGATCAGCTGTTTTGTACGCGGCCATTCATCAATTGCCTGAAAAACAACAAATCGCATTTACCCTTCATAAAATTGAAGGGTTGTCACAGCAAGAAATAGGAACTGTTTTAAACTTGAGCATTACAGCGGTAGAGTCTTTAATTTTTCGTGCAAGGAAGAATCTTCAGCAAAAGCTAATGCACTATTATCAAGAAAATGAATGATGAACGCAATATTATTAACTTAATGGCATCAAAATGAGCATGGATAAAAATGAACGTCGAATGAAAGAGGTATTGGAAAGTGTCCTTAACTCGGAGAAACGTCCCTTGCCTGAACAATTGAGAAATCGATTGATCGCAATTCCAAATCAAACACAACATACGATGACAATTGTGCCAAAGTTCCAAGTTTTGGCTTTCGCTGCAGGACTTGCACTTTTGATCGCGATGAATGCATTTGCTCTTCAGAAAACACGCGATAATGAAACCGCCACTGTGGAAGCAACCCCTTACACGGAATATTTTTCTCATTATAACTCAATCTGATGAAAGCGTTGAAAGTATACAAGACTTTAGTGATTCTTCTCGTTGTATTGAACGGCGTGACGTTATTCTTTTTGCTCATGCGTCCTGAACATCCACCCATGCCGCCAGATCGTAAAGACATGGCGAAGGAACTTGGTTTAACAGGCGCTGATGCCAATGAAGTAAAGAAAATTCAGAAGTTACATCATCAAGAAATGCGCACATTGATGGCCAAAAATCGAAAGTTGCACCACCAGATGTATGTTCACTTTGTGACCAATTCGAACGATAGCATCAAAACCACGCAACTCATTGAAGGTATTGTACAGAATCATCAAAAGGTCGAGTGGTTGGTATTCAATTATTTTAGTGAAGTGAGAAGCCATTGCGACGCAAAACAACGCATTGAGTTGAATAAACGCTACGAGCAATTGGTGAATCAAATGGCGCATCCACCAAGGCATAAACGTAAAAGACCTTGAAGTACGTAATTATTTCACTTCTACTTTCTTTTCTATATTTCTTTTCCATTGGTCAAGAAACAGTTTCTTTCATGCCCCGATTTTACAGTGAAGAAATTCAGTTGAATCTACCCATTCAAAAGGGAAAGGAAACAATTACATTTCACACCTTAAAATTTTACATCAGTCAGTTTACTTGTAAAAATGACAATGCGCTTATTCTTCGAATGGAAAAAGTCATCTTGGTGGATTTGGAAGATTCGACAAGTCAAAAAATTGAACTAGCTCCCGCCGAAAATAAGTATTACGACAAACGCACGAAACACATCTCCTTTTTATTGGGTACAGATAGTTTAATGAATGTTTCTGGTAATCTCGAAGGTCCATTGGATCCAATCAACGGCATGTATTGGGCATGGAATAGCGGATACATCAATCTCAAAGCCGAAGGAACCATTCAGGATTCAACGGGAAACACTTCACTTTTTGAGTTTCACATTGGGGGATACATGCCGCCGAATGCAACAGCCCAAGCGCTATCATTCGAACTTGACCTGGAAAAGCAACACCCAATAATCGCTATTCAAATGGATGAATGGATGGAATTTGCCTTCGTAAAAGGAATACATTCACTCATGATTCCGGGAAAAACAGCAGTAGAATTGTCCAATAGAATTCAATCATCTATCCATCTCATCTACGGAAATGATTAAGTGGGTAATGGTCATATTTGTTGCTGTGTCAGCGCTTTTAGTGGCCTTTCGGTTTTCACAGGTTTCAGGCAAGGGTGGTGCGGTTTATCCTAAAAATTGGCCGAAACCAGTGAGCGATCTTTCTGAAAAAGCCATTTCCGAAGAAGGATTTGAACTCGGTCGCACTTTATTTTATGATCCAAATTTATCCCGAGATAGCACCATCTCCTGTGCAACCTGCCACCTGCAATACACGGGATTTGCACATGTGGACCACAATGTAAGTCATGGAATTGATGGACGAAAAGGAACGAGGAATGCCCCTGCGTTAATCAATTTGGCTTGGAAGAAATTATTTCATTGGGATGGTGGGGTGAATCACATTGAAGCACAAGGCGTAAATCCACTGACGCATCCCGCTGAAATGGACAACACCCTGGCCGAAGTCATTCGCCGCCTAATGTTGAATGATAACTACCGTAAACAATTTAACCGGGTGTATGGATCCGATCAAATTACCACGGCCCGAATTATGAATGCCTTAAGTCAATTTACCCGCTCATTAATTTCTGCCAATAGCAAGTATGATCAAGTGATGCGAAAAGAAAAAGGCGTTTCATTCACCGAGCAGGAGCAGAGTGGCTTGCAGCTGTTTCGCCAGTATTGTGCCGCATGTCATCAGGAACCACTGTTTACCTCCAATCAATTTAAGTCAAATGGATTACCCATCAATCCCCAATACAATGACCTTGGTCGCTTTGCAATGACAGGACAGGGGAAAGACTCCTTACAATTTATGATTCCTACCTTGAGAAATGTCGAATTTACCTTTCCGTACATGCATGATGGAAGATTTAGAAAGTTAAAGGATGTCATTCGCCACTATAGTGAAAATATTCCGGAAAATAATTCATACTTGAGCAAAGAAATTAATGGACCTATGCGACTCAGTGACAAGCAACAAAAGGATTTACTGGCCTTCCTATTTACTTTGACCGACAAAGAGTTTTTGTACAATCCACGTTTTTCTTTTCCAAAAAAGTAGTTCCTTGCACAAGATTTTAATCAAATAAGTATCCTAACGCTACAAAACGACAAAATATGACACTGAAAAAAATGTGTTCCGTTCTTGCTCTTGGGTTAAGCTCCATTGCTTTCGGACAAACGAACCCAGCGATAACGGCATGGCTTCAAAATACAACGGGAATTATGGGTAGCCATTACGTCTCAGGAAATTCTACAGTGATTCCTGACAATGTAGAGGCGAATATTCAAACGGTTCAATACTCCACGAATTGGGTATATGTGACCACAAATGGAATTCCCGCGTACCCAACTGGACCATTCTTGGATGGAAATCCAACCTTGGCAACAGATCAAAATGCAATTTTTAAATTCCCCTTGAATCCAACACAGAATACAGGAACTCCAACAGCAACGACAGGAGGAAATATCGGTGTGTTCATCAATGGTGTTGCCTTATTCGACTACCGCGATGGTGTTGCTTGGAACACAACCACAAACACCTTATGTGGAGGTCTGCCTGGCATGTCTCCTTGTCCTGGTGGACCGGGAACAGCACAATCGTGGAATCGCGATGCTGTTCCAGCGGAAAAACTAGGATTCGATTGTTCGAAAGGTCACCCAGCAAATGGAAACTACCACCACCATCAAAATCCAAGTGCTTTCAATCTTGACTTGACCGTAATCTCAACTGTTTGTGATTTATATGCTGCGGATGGACTATACGCAATCAACGCAGCTCAGCATTCACCTTTGATTGGATTTGCCTATGATGGCTTTCCAATTTATGGAGCCTATGGCTATGCCAACGCAGATGGGACAGGAGGAATTGTACGTATCAAATCAGGTTACCAATTGAGAAACATTACCACTAGAACGGTATGGGCTGATGGCACAAATGTAGCTGATGGTCCAGTTGTGAGTGCAACGTATCCATTGGGCTATTTTCGCGAAGATTATGAGTTTATAGCGCATCCTGGTCAAGCGGACTATTTGGATGAACACAACGGTCGTTTTTGCGTGACACCGGAATATCCAAATGGAATCTACTGCTATTTTGCAACAGTAGATGCGAACCACAATTCCGCTTATCCGTATGCGGTTGGACCAACATTTTACGGAAATAAAGTGGCATCCAAAGTCACGTCAATTACGGAGTCAGTTACAACCTACACATCATCAGTAGGGGTTGAAGATTTGAGTGCAACAACCTTCAGTATTTTCCCAAATCCTACAGCGGAGATTTTGGTGATACAATCATCAGGCTTGTTGAATGGAAATGTAAGTACCGAATTGGTTGATGCTACTGGAAAAGTTATTCAAACGCAGACCATTTTTCAAGGAAGTACCTTGTGCTATTTCAATGTGGCAACGTTGTACAGTGGGACCTATCTGATCCGCATCAATGAGCCAGGGAAACAACGCACTTATACAGTTGTGATCGATTAAAACGACCCTACACATACCTGAAATACCCTGTTCGCTTGAATGGGGTATTTTTTTTGTCCAAAAAACTATTAGTTGCGAAATTCGCAAGAGCATGATTTTCATCTGCGAAATTCAATTTTTAACTTTCAAGATGAGGGTTTACATTTACCCCGAATTTTTTAAATGCCTATTTATGAGAATATTCTATTTAATTGCTTTGTCGATTGTTTTTGGTTCGTGCACTATTACCAAACGCGTTCACAATCCGGGATGGCATGTAGAATGGAAATCGAATCATTCAAGTGATAAGGATCGAGGGTCTGTTGCTGCAGATCAATCGTTGCTTGTTGGACAAACTCCTAAGGAATCCCTTCCAGAACAACAGCAAGAAGAAGCGTTTGTTACAAGTGAAAATCCCAATATTGTGGGTAACACGATCCTAACAGATGAACAAGATGAACAAGCGTTGATATCGACGAATTCAGAAATTGAATCTCGAAAATCTTCAAAATTTGATGAAGATAAGGGCAGAGCTACATATGAAAATGAAGACCCTGGTGCGAAGAAAGTTCACCCCTTGGCTAAAGCTGCTCTCATCTCTTTGATTTTATCTGTTGTGACCTTTGGACTAGGAATGCTTGTCGCAATCATTTTGGCAAGGTATGCCTTGAAAAAAATAAAAAGTGATCCAGAGCAATGGACTGGTAGGAAAATGGCGTTAACCGTGCTCATCATCTCGAGTGTTCTTTTTATTCCATTGATGCTATTGATAATGTTAATTTCAATCTCCATCAACTACAGCTCTGGAGGTTGGTTGTAAATTGAATAAAGATGTGTAAAATGATCAAGTCAATTGCTGTTATTTTTGCTCTCTTATCTCTCGGCGCATGCACCATTACCAAGCGCGTACATAATTCAGGATGGCATGTGGAGTGGAGATTAAAAAACTTGAAAACCCAAGTTTTCGAAAATGAAAACAACTTGGACGAATCTGCAGTATTTTCATCACAAAAAGTTGAGGAAAATTACGTTAACCCCGAGAAACCGATTTCTCAAACGCTTCTAACAACTAATCAACCCAGAGTATCGAAATTATCAGATGATGAACAAGTAATGCCCTTGGGTCAAACTGATTTCTCAAAAGCGGTGTCATTGCCTTCAAGAGAGTCATCAAAAGAAAAAAGTGTTTCTCAAGAACCACAGGTAGAAGGAGATAAGAGAAATTTGGCCTTAATTTCACTTTACTTTTTGGTTTCAGCAATTGTGTTTCCATCTATTGCACTCATGATTTGTGGGGCCGTGGGAATTGTTTTGGGGACTATAGGTGCGCTATCCATTTTTGCTGCGTTCATCCTGTCTGTCACCGCATTGATAAGAATTTACAAAAACGTAGATCAGCGTTCCAATAAAAAAATAGCATGGATAGTTTCCATCGTGTCTCTTGTTCTTTTGCTACCAGTATTATTTATTCTTTTTATCATGTTTTACTGCTAATGATTGAATACAATTCTCGGGTGGCTATTGGCTGAAGGCAATTATGATGAACGTTGGATCACACTAACTATACTTGTAAGAACTTATTTATGAAGAAAATATTTATCATCATTATTTTGGGTCTTGCAGCATCTTGCACTATGACCAAGCGCGTTCACAATCCAGGATGGCATGTGGAGTGGAGATCGGTTGCTTGGAATACCTATGATTTGGTGAATCAACAGGTGTCGAATGACGACTTTAAAGCGGTAGAACAAAAAACTGTTGCAATGGATCAAAGTATCGCAGCGATTCATCCAAATGATAATTCAATGATCCAAGTAGATCAAACAACGGAGAAATCGGAAATTGAAAGCCAAATAATTCTTAAGAATACAACAGATGCTATCGATACTGAAAGAAACGCAGATGAAGATGTGTCTTTTGTGAAAAAAAAACAATCGAATCAAAATGGATCAAGTGCCGAGGAGGTAGATCATCGTGTTTGGCAACCTTTTGCAACAGCTTCAATTGTAGTATTAAGCGCTGCATTTCTTTGTTTTTTCGCCTATTTCTTTGTTTTCCTAGCCCCAATAGCACTTTATTTATCGGCAATGCTCCTAAGCATTCTTGCCTTCATTTTTGCTCTTGTGGCGAGACGTCGAATAAAGGTGAACCCCGAAAAATGGAAAGGTAAGGGCGCTACGTTGGTTGTGATCATTTTGGGATTGGTGTTTCTCATCGGTGGGGCTCTTTCTTTGTTGATCTACCCAAGTTATGGAGATATTTCTGGGGGCTTGTTTTCAATGTTTTCTGGTGGTGAAATTGGATTTTTGTAATTTTTTTAAATAATCTATTTATGACGAAAAATGGTTTTTTATTGCTGATGGTACTTGTTTTCACATCATGTACGATCACGAAGCGAGTTCACAATCCCGGTTACCATATAGAGTGGAAGAATAAATTATCGGTTAAAAACGATGCATCCGCAGACGAAATAAACGCGCAAGAGCACGTTTTGAATGAAAATACCATCAGTCATGACATGAATGGTGAAGCGGATGAAAATCAAGCGCTCCCAATCCAAAATGATGCTCTACCTGTCATTCGAGAGACGGGTGATTATGCAATCCAAGAAAATGACGTATCTATGCTTGACCATGAGAAAACACGCACTCCTGCTCGTTCGTTAAGTCGAGAACATATTCTTAAAAATTGGGAGAACAGCGAAGGCGGTGAAGACAATAGAGCTGTTCATCCATTTATTTTTATTTCTCTCGGTTTGCTTGTTGCTTCAATCATCACATTCATCCTTCTTTTTTCAGGGATCGCTGCAGGTTCAGGGGGGGCAATTGTTTTGTTACTGCTCTTAACTGCATTATTGGGGTTGTTTTCCTTTATTTTTGCTTTAACAGCCCGACGTGAAATCACGAAATCTCCACAAAAGTGGAAGGGTAGATCAGGTGCTTTGGTGCTGTTTGTTCTTGGTGTAGTCTCCTTTGGTGTCGGAATTCTCCTTTGGCTTATTGTCCTGATGATACTTGCCATTTTTAAAGACATCAATTTTGATGGCTTTATGTAACCTTCCCTTTAACTTTGTAATTGTTTATTTCGATGAAATCCTTACCTGTTTTAATTGTACTTTTCCTTTTTGCTTCTTGCACAATAACCAAACGCCTGCACAATCCAGGTTGGCACGTGGAGTGGAAGACTTCGGTGAATAAAAGTCAAGCACAAGATAACAGTTCAAACTCTTCCTCAAGTGTGGATCAACGCATTGAGAATTCTTCTGAAACGACTCCCTCTAATAGTCAAACTATGAATGTCGTGGAGGCCGAACAAGCCAATGAAACATCAACATATGAAGCCCACAGCTCCAAAGATGTCCCAATCGAGGAAAATCAAAGTCTGGAAAGCAAGAATGCAACAGCTGAATCGGCAGATCGAAAACAATTGTCGGTAATGAATCCCATAGAACCACGTGTTGATCCTCTTGGAATTTTATCGATTGTCTCGGGATCAATTGCACTGATTTTTTTACTCAACATATGTTTTTTATTATCAGATAATGGGTGGAACGCCATCTTTGGATTGAGTTATCCGTGGCTATTTTTCATCGTTTTGGTATTTGCTGTTGTTGGGTTAATCCTTGCTCTGAAAGGCATCAAACACATTCGTCAAAATCCAGAACTATACAAAAGAAAAAATATCGCCTGGACAGGATTTGGAATCTCGGCCGCTAGCCTTGGATTTTTTGTCCTTGCACTTCTCATCCTTGCTTTGATCTATTTGTTTGAAACCTTCTTTGTCTGGTAAAAAATAGAGCTACTTTAGTTGACATATTTTCTTTTACCTTCGTCTCCATGAATTGGCGGCGTCTTTGTTTTGTATTCATCCTTGTACTTGAGCCCATTGTTGCTCATGCGGATTTGGTGCCTTGGAAGTTAAGCATGCGGATTTCTTCCAACGAAAAGGATTCAACGAATCTGACGATTGTCAATGGAAAAATCGCTCAACTCACGGTGACTTTCACCAATGCGGATTACACGCAGCGTAGCGTTCTTCTCCCAGGATCTCAAAATCAAGGACAGCAGGTGATTTGGTTCTCTGTATTCAAAGTAGAAGACAACTACTACCGTAATATTTATTCGGAAGACCGACGTTTGGCTATGGATACGGCGCTATATGAGGGGTCTGTAACACTGAAAAACCTGGAACCTGGAGAGTCTGTTTCGATCCCGATTTTTTTCAATGATTCACTCAATGAATCCAGGCATATCGAAGCACATCAATGGGGTAATCTTCCTCCGGGAAAATACCAACTGCTCGCCTGGTATGACCCATGGAAGGAACCGTTGTCAGAATACATCTACAACCGTTTGGATGCATTTGATCACTCCAATAGCAATGCAGATTCCACCAAAATGGACTTGAACTACTCAGGCATCAATAGCAATTACATCACCTTAACAGTCGCTGGAGCGGACACCGAAATTCAGATGGACAAGCCCACCTGCACTGGTCATTGCGCCTTATGCTCTGCCATTGATCGTGGAAATTGGAATGCCCTCAAACGGGCTGTTCGGAGAAAAGGTGGATACGAAGCACCACACAGAAATATCGCTTGGGTATATTTTGGGCCTGATGCCGTTCAGTCGTCTTTGCCCACGTATTACTCCCGCGCGCTGATCGTAAACGAAAAGGGTACGTACCACCACATCTCATTATCTTGGCAATTGGGTAAAATTTTCAGAGTACGCTCGCGCATGTGTTCGATCTTGCATTGGGTTTTTCATATTCGCCGCTGTCCGTTTCGGTCGAGTAAAGTGAATTGGTCAAAACTTCGATGGGTGAGAGAATTTTAATTTCTGAGTTTACAGACCTTTGTTTCTGCGGTTTTTTGCTCAATTTACAGTCATGACTAAGGTCATTTTTTTATCCTCTTGGGAATTCGATTTTTGTTTTATATTTTTACCCAAAATTAATTGTTAACTATGAAAAAGATTTACCTATTGGCAGGTGCTTTGGTTGGTGGATTTGCGTTGAATGCGCAGGTTGCTATTACGCAAAGTGTTGCTGCTCAAAATGACAGAAACGATGTGCGTCCAGTGACGAAAAAAGCACAAAGCACTGAGAAAGTAGAAGGCCAGGAATGGTGGGCAAATGGATTTGATCAACTTTCTGATTGGAATCAAACTACAGGTACAGGACATCAATCAGGTGACTGGGCTATTGTGAACGCTTTGCCTTCAAACATTACTTCACAACAAGCTGGATACCAATGGCCAGCGGCATTCTCTAATTCATCAGGTAACTTCGCATTGATCAATTCAGATGCAGCAGGTGATGGACAAAGCCAAGATGCATATTTCGAGTTTACAGGGAATATCGATCTTTCAGGTGCAGGTAATGCGCCAATGTATTTGACATTCGCTGAATACTACCGTCATTATTATGACCAAAACTACGTTGAAGTATCTAACGATGGAGGTGCTACATGGACAACTTTCCAAGTGAACCCGGAGTCTGAAGTTCCTGTTAACACGAACTGTGTACCAAACGAGGTTGAAACGGTGAACATTACTCCTGCGAAAGGTACTGGTCCATGGACAAACCAAGTAAAAATCCGTTTCCATTACATCGGAACATGGGATTGGTTCTGGGGAGTTGACAATGTGAGAATCGTTGAAGCATGGAACAATGACATGAAAGTAACAAACTGGTATCAAGCAACTGATGTAGCTACTACATGGGGTGTTGATTACTACCACATTCCTGCATCACAATCTTCATTCCCAGGTTTGACTTTCGGTGCAAAAGCGAACAACAATGGTGGTGCTAACCAAGCTGCAGTTACATTGAACGCTACAGCAACTGGTGGTTATACAGGTACAAGTGCCGCAGTAGCAATCGCTGCAACAGAAACAGATACTCTTTCTATTTCTACACCGTACATTCCAACAGGATTGGGTACAAAAACAATCAACCTTACAACTGGTATTGGTGCAGGAACAGACGCTAACTTGGCGAATAACCAAACATCTATGGACGTATTCGTAACAAACTACGAATATTCTCGTGATAACAACGTTCAATCTGGATCAATTAGCAACGTATCTTCTCAACCAGGTCAAGCACTTGAGATTGGTAACGAAATGCAGATTTTTGACAACATGACTGTTTCAAACATTAAATTGCGTTTGGCTACACAAGCTGCTGGAGCTGTTGGAAGTGAGTACTTGGCTAAAATCTACTTGTTGGATCAAGCAGCTGGGGAATATAACTACCTTGCAGAAACAAACATTTCTACAATTGCGAACACTACAGCTACATGGGTGAACTTGCCAATCAGCGGTGGTCCAGTAACATTGAATGCAGGTGATATCGTTTTGGTAACAGCTTGTCACTTCGGTGGTACAAGTGAGGTTCGTTTCGCTTATGCTCAAAATACATACGAGCAGTCTGTAATTGGATACCTTGCTGACGCTTCATTGTTCAGCCTTACACAACCAAATGCAATCATGATTCGTTTGAGCGATGACCCATCTGGATCAGTTGCTGAAGTTGAAAACACAATTGGTATGAGTGTTTATCCTAACCCAGCTAACAACCAAGCAACAGTTTCTTTCGCTGTAAACAACGATGCAACTGCATCTGTAAACGTTACTGACCTTACAGGTAAAGTAGTGTACACTTCAGCATTGGGTTCTGTAAACGGAGCACAAAAAGTAACAGTGAACACGGAGTCTTTGACAAACGGTGTTTACATGGTTAACGTAATCGTTGACGGAACAGTTTCTACTCAGAAATTGATTGTTCGCAAATAATTCGTTCTTTATTGAACAGAAAAGGGTTCGCTTCGGCGGACCTTTTTTTTTGTGCGAATGTGTATCTTTGCGGGACTAAACTTAATAGAAATAACACATGAAAGCATATGTATTTCCTGGCCAAGGGGCACAGTTTTCCGGAATGGGAAAAGATCTATATGAAAATTCACCACTTGCCAAAGAAATGTTTTTGCAAGCGAATGAGATCTTAGGGTTCAATATTACTGATGTGATGTTTGAGGGTTCAGATGAGGAATTGAAGCAAACGAAAGTTACACAGCCAGCTATTTTTCTCCACTCAACAATTCTCGCAGCATGCTTGGGTGATTCATTTCAGCCAGATATGGTAGCAGGACATTCACTTGGCGAATTTTCTGCTTTGGTGGCAAATAAAACCTTGCGTTTTGAAGATGGACTTAAGTTAGTTTATCAACGTGCACTTGCAATGCAGAAAGCATGTGAGAAGGAACCGTCAACGATGGCAGCAATTCTTGGTTTGGAGGATCACCTTGTTGAAGAAATTTGTGCATCGATTGAAGGTGTTGTTGTTCCAGCAAATTACAATTGTCCTGGACAGTTGGTAATCTCAGGAGCAATTCCAGCAGTGGAAAAGGCGTGTGAGAAATTGACAGAGGCGGGAGCAAAACGTGCCTTGATTCTTCCTGTTGGTGGTGCATTCCATTCTCCTCTAATGGAACCAGCGCGCGAAGAATTGGCAGCTGCCATTCAAGAGACGATCTTCAGCAATCCTGTATGTGCGGTATATCAAAATGTAAACGCTAAAGCGGTTATCGATCCTTCAGAGATTCAAGCAAATCTTGTTTCTCAGCTAACTGGTGCTGTACGATGGACACAAATTATGCATGCGATGATTGCAGATGGCGCAAGTGAAGTGATTGAGGTTGGACCTGGGAAAGTGTTGCAAGGACTCTTCAAAAAGGTCGATCGTGCCTTCCCTTGTTCGAGTGCTGAACTTTAATTTTTCGAATGAAATAGTGATCCCCAGAGAAATTTGGGGATTTTTTTATGGAATAATGTGAAGCGTGTCATCCTACTGAAAAGCTAAATAAAAAAGCCATGAAAAAATTAATCGCAATCGCAATGTTGCTCGCAGGAAGCAGCGCATTCGGACAATGGTCACTTGGAGACATCGTAGGAACAGTAGTTGATTTTAAGACGCAACAAAACCTTTATGGCGTTCGTGCTTGGGTAGAAGAAGGGGATCGTAAATACAGTGCCGTAACAGATCCAGATGGTCGCTTTAGAATCAGTGGTGTGCCTGCAGGGAAGTATATGGTGTCTTTCATTTCCCAAGGCGACACAATGCTTCGCGCAGTAGAAGCCAATATCCCAATGGATGGATTTGCAAACATTGGAACCGTAAAGTTTACTACGTCAATTCAAGTCTTGGACATGGTGAATATTTCGGCGAAGGGCGACATGAAACTGGTATATGGTTCCTTGCCAATTAAAGAGTTGACGTCTGAGGAAATCGCGCAATCACCGAGTAAGTTTGATGTAAAAGGATTGGTATTGTCCATGTCTTCTGAAGCACGGATGTCGGATGATGGAGAATTGATGTTCAGAGGAGCACGAAAAGGTGATATGATCTTTATGCTTGACGGTGTCAAAGGAAATGAAATGATGAATGTGCCAAGCTGTGCCATAGGACGTATGATGGTCTACACAGGCGGAATCCCCGCGAAATACGGCGATACACTAGGTGGTGTAGTGGTTATGGAAACGAAAAGTTATTTCGACTTATACCGTGCCTGGGA
>Ga0315908_10002419_pt1 | contig 13682 bp, 13 predicted proteins | sample LakEriMetagenome_12_FD_203520 | JGI IMG/M metagenome (GOLD analysis project Ga0315908, IMG submission 203520) | Freshwater fungal communities from buoy surface, Lake Erie, Ohio, United States - Buoy 4 MA124 | ecosystem: Environmental > Aquatic > Freshwater > Lake > Lake biofilm | place: USA...
CGCATTTTTAGTGTAGCACAGCAGCAATTAATGGGCACGCAAAAAGGCATTGTTATGGATGGAAGGGATATTGGTACGGCTGTTTTTCCGGAAGCCGAGCTTAAAATATTTGTAACTGCTTCTCCCGAAGTGCGCGTTGAGCGCCGTTACCAAGAGCTCGCAGCAAAAGACCCTGCTATTACCAAAGCCGATATCAAGGCCAATTTAGAAATGCGGGATCATATCGATTCTACCAGGGAGTTTAGTCCATTAAAGCAGGCCCATGATGCACTTGTTTTAGACAACAGCAGTTTAACAAGAGATGAACAACTTGAATTGGCGCTTTCTTGGGCCCAGGAACGAATAGCGAATGCTTAATTGATTATATTTGACATGCCTATGAAAAAAAATGGTCCCTCCGTGGAAACGGAACGACCTTTTTTACGATTGCTTGCCATATGAAAACCTTTGGTACAGCTTATAAATAATTTGTACCTATATTTTTAACAGGAAACCCTGTTTTTTGCTTGCTTTGTTAATACAAATATACAGCGTTTGTAGGCCGTTCAAAAACAACTTAGTGTTAAGAATATTACGCTTAAATGTATCTTTGTAGCCTCAAAGCCTTGCTATTACTGGATTTTTTTGTAAACCCGATATGATGTCCAACCGTTTAGTGGATCCTTTATTTCAGTTAATCCACTCCCTTGAAAAGGCGGAGAAGCGGCATTTTAAGCTCTATATCAAAAGAAATTCGGCAAAGGAAGACCTCAAAATCATTCAACTATTTGATGCGATAGCAGCTTTACCAGAATACGACGATCGGATTTTACTGAAAAAGTTAAGCTCCATAGAAAAGCCTCAGCTGGCCAATTTAAAAACGCATTTGTACAAGCAGGTACTGGCTAGTTTGCGCCTTTTAAAAAGTAATGATAGTGTCGATCTTCAACTCCACGAACAACTGGATTATGCCCGCATTTTATATAGCAAAGGATTATACCACCAGAGTTTAAAAATTTTAGATAAGGCAAAAATACTCGCGCAACAATACCATCAAGACAGTTTTTTAATTCAGATCATATCACTAGAAAAAAAGATTGAGACCCTTCATATTACTAGAAGTATGACAGACCGTGCTGGCCAGTTAACGCAGCAGGCCAATCAGGTAAATGACAAACGAAAAGTAATTACCCAGCTTTCTAATTTGGCGCTTCAATTGTATAGTTGGTTCGTGCAAAATGGTCACGCGCGTAATGAAGCCGATGAAATAGGCATTAAAACATTTTTTAAAGAAGCCTTGCCTGCTAATGCTGCACAGCTCAACGGATTTTATGAGCGCCTTTATTTATACCAGAGTTATTGTTGGTATGCCTTTATTAGGCAAGACTTTTTAATGTATTATAAATATGCGCAGCGTTGGTTTGATCTTTTTGAATCCAACAAAGAAATGATTGAGATTGAAACAGGGCATTATATTAAGTCGATGCATATTTTACTCAATGCACATTTTGACCTACGTAATTTTAGTAAGTTTGATAAGGTACTAGCGCATTTTGAAAAATTTGCTTTGTCGGAGCTGCCCAATAAGCACGATATTTTTAGGGTCAATTCATTTGTATATATTAATAGTGCCAAGCTTAACAATCATTTGATGCAGGGCACATTTAAAGAAGGGTTACAACATGTACCGGATTTAACAAGACAACTAAAGGCGCTTGAAATATATTTAGACCAGCACCGTATTTTGGTATTCAATTATAAAATTGCGACCCTGTATTTTGGCGCTGGTGACTATGCTACTTCTATCGATTATTTAAGGCGTATTATTAATGACCATATAGACTTGAGAGGTGATTTGCAGTGTTATGCACGCCTACTGCATATGATGGCGCATTATGAACTAGGAAATATTGAACTCATCGAAAGTTCACTGATAAAATCGGTGTATAGGTTTATGGCAAAAATGGAAAACCTAACCGTGATAGAAGAGGAGATGTTTACATTTTTACGCGGATCATTTAAAGATCCGTCTCGTAAAGTGACACAGGCATTGCAAGAGTTTTTAGCCAAGGTTAAAAAGTACGAGAAGTCCAGATTTGAAACTCGTGCATTTGCTTACCTCGACGTTATTTCTTGGTTGGAAAGTAAGGTGGAGCATAAAACAATGAGTGAGATTATTTATGCCAAGTATTTGAAGAGTCCACACCGTTAGTAATTTAGAGAAATTTAACTTGTCGCAGCCGCATAAGCGATACTGCCACCAACCCATGTTTCGTTTTGGTTGTAGCGCACCCCAATCATTTTTCCTTTACTAAGCCTTGCTATGTTAATGGCTGGAAAAGGCCTAGCAGCCCCTTCTTCCCACAAATAAAGTAACCTAATTTCTACTTTTGCTGGCGTAGTAGGTGTTTTAATAATGGGGGCGTAGTTTACTTTTTTTTGAAGCATCCAATTTGCTGGATCCGGTAGGCTTTCAATATCTGATTTAGTAACATCAATGATAACGCCCGCGCCAGCAAATGAAAAAAGTGGCTTTAGCACATAGTTTTCTAAATCTTCAGGAATGCTTATTAGTTCGTTTACATAATAGCTAGCAGGGATATTTGGATGTTGTAGTAAAGGCATGGTGAATTTACTGATGCGGTAAAACCAGTTGGGGTGTCCGGCCCATTCTACGTTTATGTTTTCAAACAATATGCGTCCTGCATCTTTAATGTCCGCTGGCATTTGATCCAGTTCATCAAAAATGATTCGGTTGTAAATTCTTTTGATTTGTATTTTTTCGCCTGCGTTGTTTTTATAAAAAAGAATTGCGCCTTCTTTGATTATATCGGTGATACAAACAATAGTAATGCCTGTGAAGGCTGCGGTTGCGTAAAAGTCAATCCTTGTTTTTTGCGTGTGTGGTTTTATTTCGAGTAACACCACATGTTTGGGATCATGATTTCCTACAATAATGGATTGTAGCTTTTGTAGGTACGTATTTTTAGTAAGCCCACTATAAAACGCCGTGTAAGGTTCATGTATCTCGTAAGCACTGCGCATTGCATCATCTAGTAGTACCTGATAACCAAATAGGCTTGGAAAACCTTGCATTTCTATCAGTTGCGGTACTGGTTGGTTTTGTTCATTTATGCAAATGCCAAAATCAAAAGCTAAAAAATGAGGATGTGCCGTTTGATTGGGTACGTTTTTATTAGCTGGTATTGCGCCGTTTGTTTGTGCCGTAAAATTTGAATCTACAATTTTATCAATGATGTAATCGCAGGTGTCCAGCATTTGCTGATTACAATTTGCGTCTAAAAAAACCGGTGTTTCTGCAACTCTAAAATCTATGGCACCTTCAAAGTCTTTATTTAATTCAGATAATAAATGTGTGTATTTATGTTCCGAAAAATTTTGATTGAAAGTATTTCTTTGATCTGGCACCATGGCATTAGAGTTTATTGAGTAGCCGCATCAAGTATCGCCTGGTTTAAAAAATTGGGCACAATAGTTTGGTAGGTAAGCATAATTTTTTCTGGATCTTGCACCTGATCTACCATAGATTGCCATTTTTCGATACCATGATTTTCTGTCACAATATTTTTTTTGTCTTCTTGTAATAAATACAAATGCATACCCGGGGCGTCAACTTCTGCATGAAACTGTGTGCCCACAAAGTAAGGGCTAAAACGCATGGCCATAATGGCTCTTTCGTATGGCACGTGTGGGCGGTCTTTTTCGATGGCAAGTATAGTGGCGCCCATCGCTTCAATGATATCATCGTTTGGCTCAATTACCTGAAAATCTCTGCTATCAACGCCATAAAATGGGTTGTTTAATCCGGTAAAAAGAGAGTCCGAAATGCCAGCTGTTGTTGGGTGTACCGGAAACACACCAAATGCCGTTGACTTTCTTTTGCAAACCGTACCTACATGGTAATATTTGCAAGCGAGTTGAAAACTATGGCATATAAAAAATACATGTTTGGGTTTGTCATGTTCGCTATTCCAAATTTCCATGCTTTCTAGCCAATCAAAATATGCGGTTTCCCATTTGGTATCATTAGAATCAAGTGGAGAACCGGGTCCTCCACTTGAAATATAAATATCAAAACTAGTATCTGGTGTTTCTAATGCTTGTCTTACATCAAATACCTCATACGTGAGCGTCAGATTTTTTTGTGCAGCCCAGGCGTTTACAAGTTCATGAATACAGCGCATGCCCTCATTGGCATCGCCATCATATAAATCGAGTACGGCAACCTTAATATTTTGCTCCATGTTTTTGTTTGCCCGTTATAAATAGCTCAGGTTTGTTTTAGGCGTAAGCGTTAATAGCGTATGGTACATGAGTTTGATGGTTTCCTCAATGTCATCGTGGTGTATCATTTCTACGGTGGTGTGCATGTATCTTAATGGCATAGAAATAAGTACCGATGGGCAACCATCGTTGGCATAGGCAAAACTATCGGTATCAGTTCCGGTACTTCTGCTCAGTGTTCTAAACTGCACTGGAATTTTATTTTTTTGTGCAACTTCTTCTACCACCGCTAATAATTTGTTGTGAATAGCAGGCGCATATGCAAGTGATGGACCTTTGCCACACTGAATATCACCTTCCACAATTTTACTAATCATTGGGGTGCTGGTATCATGTGTAACATCTGTAATGATGGCGATATCTGGTTTAATACGGCGGGCAATCATTTCGGCACCGCGCAGTCCAATTTCTTCTTGCACGGCGTTAACAACATACAAAGAGTAAGGAAGTTTTTTCTTGTTCTCTTTTAATAAACGCGCCACTTCTGCAATCATAAACCCACCAATGCGGTTGTCAAAAGCACGTCCAATATAATAGCCATTTGCTAGTTCATCAAAGCCTTCTTCGTAGGTAACAACCGATCCTATATGAACACCTAAATCTTCTACTTCTTTTTTTGTTCTAGCACCGCAATCTAAACATAGGTTGTCTACTTTAGGTTGTTGTTCTTTATTGTCAGGATTGCCTAAACGCGTATGAATAGCTGGCCATCCAAACACCGCTTTAACAGGTCCTTTTTTTCCATGAATCCAAACTCTTTTGGCAGGTGCAATTTGGTGATCAACGCCACCATTTCTTTTCAGGTAAATAAGGCCTTGGTCATTGATATAATTTACAAACCAACTAATTTCATCGGCATGTGCTTCAATCACTACTTTAAAGGGAGCGCCCGGATTAATAACACCCACTGCGGTGCCGTATGGATCTGTAAAAATTTCGTCGGTATATTTTTTAATGTATTCGAGCCATACTTTTTGTCCACCCGATTCAAAACCAACCGGCGATGGAGTATTGATATAATTTTTTAAAAACGCCATGGATGCTGCTGTAACAACTGCATCTTTTTTTTCTTTCTTCGTTTTTGTACTTGGTTTTTTTGTTGCCATAATATTAAATTTCACTTTATTGTGATGAAAATAAAAGGGTAGCGATGAGGCCGCAAGCGGCTTTTACTACTATGAGTCCGTCAATGATTGCAAGATAATAGAGAATGCTTTTACGTTGGTGCATTTGGTAGCTTACACTTATCAACAAAATAAGGGGGATTGTGTTTAACAAAATTTGGTATCCTGTAAACCCGTGCAAATAGCTGTATCGTAGGGTAGCTAGTAAAATAAGGGCACCAAGGGGTACAACAAACCAGTTGATGGTTTTAGTGAGCCCGATGCGCACCACCAAGGTTTTCATTTGTTTGTTGGCATCTGATTCAAAATCTTTGATGTCAAACAGTACCGCTATCACTGAAATATACAGCGCGTTGGATACAAACAAAATGGGTAGATGAGACATGCTCACATGCTGCTGTTGCGATAATTTTAAAAAAAGGTAAGGTGCATAAACACCAACGCCTGCCCAAATACAACCAATAACAACTGGTTTTAGTAAGCCATACGACCGTAGGTTGAGAAAGGGATATTTTTTGGTATCAAAATAATATAAAAAAGATCCAAGGCCAATCAGGCAGCAAAATAAAATATCATCGGCGCCCATCAATCGGATGCCCGGAAATAATGTATACAATTCGTAACTGCCACCCATCAATAAAAAAACAAACAGCCACCACTGTATTTTTTTGATACGCCCCGCATGTTCCCGCACCCAAATAGTTCTTTGGTTAGGGGCGTCATCAATACTTTCTAACAGGTAGGAGTGATTGTAATAATAAACGGTTGCAGCAGCAGCAAGTGCTACAAATAAAATAGGGATTTGGCGGTGACCTAACTGCGCAAAGCTAGCTATACAAAGGACTACCACGCATACCGCATAAAAATAATTACCAAAGAAGAAAGAAGCAAAACGATGTTCAAAAAAAATACGCCACCGAAATAGTATATCCCGGTTCACGTTTAATTCACGATGATGATGTCGGAAGATACTACGGTGTCACTTTTATTTTTTGCTTTATCAGAAGCCCAAAATCTAAAATAACAAGTATCACTTTTGCCGCATTTAGGAATAACAGTATAAATGCTACCCGGAATAAAACCTGTATTATAACCCACTTCAAAAATGCCTTTTAAATTAGGCGTAGCTGTAAAGGCTGGAATTTTTACACGGTCGCTAAAATTATTACAGCCTTTTGTTTTGGTTACTTTTTGCACCCAAATGCTATCTGAAATATCGCCTTCGGCATCTGTAAATTCCAATGAAAAAATGATGGCGGCGGCACCTGTAAAAACCTTTCCATTCACCGACTTAAAAGTGAGCTGGGGTTTTGTGGTATAGGTATCTTTATTGCAAGCAAATATGGTTACAATAATTGCCGTTAATATCAATAATTTTGCCTTCATTCGTGTAGGTTTCTACTCAAATTTAGTAAAACAAACCAATCATTTGCTGTGTTGCCCATAGATGTTAACAATATTTTCTCTTGTGAGCCCGGTTTGTTTAACCAAGGAGCACTAGACCTCTTTGCCTATCAGTACAGCGGAAACGCGGTGTACAGGCGTTGGTGTGATCTTATTGTTCCGGCGGATCATCCCAAAAATATGGATGGCGTGCCTTTATTTGAGCATTATACTAGCATTCCGGCCATGCCAATTGGTTTTTTTAAAACCGAAACGGTGCAAACCGGAAATTACGAGCCTGCCCTTTTTTTTGAAAGCAGTGGAACCACCGGAACGGAGCAAAGCAAACATTACCTCAAAGACGAAGCTGTTTATCAGCGCAGTTTTTTTACAGCTTTTGAACAGGTGTATGGGCCGGTTACCAACTGGTGTCTTATTGGGCTCTTGCCTGCATATTTAGAAAGGCCACATTCGTCACTTGTATACATGGTGGAGCATTTGATTCAAGCATCGAACAATGCGCACAGTGGCTTTTATTTATACGATCATGAGGCTTTAGCGCAAACATTAAAAGCCAATGAAGCTGCGGGGCAAAAAACATTATTGATAGGTGTTACGTTTGCACTTTTAGATTTTGCCGCGCAATATCAGATGCCTTTACAACACACCACAATTTTAGAAACAGGTGGTATGAAAGGTAGACGTAAAGAATTAACCAGAGCGGAAGTGCACGAAACATTAATGAATGCTTTTCAGGTACCAACTATTCATGGCGAATATGGCATGACCGAATTATTATCTCAAGCATACGCCACTGGAAATGGTATATACAAATGCCCGCCATGGATGCGCGTGCTTGTCACCGAAGAAGAAGATCCTCTAACTGTGAAAACCAGTGGGAGAGGCACTTTACAAGTTATTGACCTCGCTAATATCCATAGCTGTTCGTTTATTGCCACAGAAGATGTGGGCGCCGTTTATGCAGATGGCAGCTTTGAAGTTTTTGGCCGAATAGATCATTCGGCCCTACGCGGTTGCAGCTTAATGGTGATCTAAAAATTTTGCGCAAACGCAAAAAGCTTTTTACACACTTACATTAAAATCACGAAGTGCATCGTTTAAACTTGTTTTTAAATCGGTACTTGCTTTACGCTGACCAATAATTAAAGCACAGTTTACTTGGTATTCACCAGCGTTAAACTTTTTAGTTGTGGTACCCGGAATTACTACCGATCTTGCTGGTACACGTCCTGTATATTCTACCGGAGTAGAACCACTTACGTCAATAATTTTTGTTGATTGTGTGAGTACCACATTGGCGCCTAGTACGGCTTCTTTTTCTACAATCACACCTTCTACCACAATACTTCTGCTACCTAAAAAACAACCGTCTTCGATAATTACAGGGCTTGCTTGTAATGGCTCTAATACACCGCCAATACCCACGCCACCACTGAGGTGTACGCCTTTTCCAATTTGTGCGCAACTACCTACTGTAGCCCAGGTGTCAACCATGGTACCCGCATCAACGTAAGCGCCAATATTTACATAACTAGGCATGAGTACTACCGAGCTAGCAATATAAGAACCATAACGCGCCACAGCTGGAGGAACGGCTCTAACGCCTAATTCTTTGTAGTTACTTTTTAATAACATTTTATCGTAAAACTCAAAAGGAGGAAGCTCCCATGTTTGCATTTGTTGAATACCAAAATACATTAGAATGGCTTGTTTAACCCACTCGTTCACCACCCATTTGTCTCCATCTGGAGATGCTACACGCAAACGACCTTTGTCTACATCTTCAATCACGGCTCTAACGGCATCACTATAGGTTGCTTCTTTTAATAAATCTCTATTTGACCAGGCTTCAAGTATTAAATTTTGTAAAGACATGCTTATTTTTTTTGCAAACATAAGCAACACATCTTTAACTACCGCTAACTAGGTTAATTCTCGTTAACAAATTGTAATTTGCCTGCGTGACCCCATTATTTAATACAGATATAGAAGCTTGTTTGACCGTTTTAGAAAGCGGGGGCCTTATTTTGTACCCCACCGATACCATTTGGGGTATTGGCTGCGATGCCACAAATGAAGCCGCCGTAGAAAAAATATTTGCCTTAAAAAAACGTATCGAAACTAAGGCCCTTATTGTGCTTATCGCAGACGAGCGTTCACTATTACAATATGTGGCGAGCCCACATATTGAGGTGTTTGATTATATCCAAGGTGTTTCTAAACCCACCACAATTATTTATGAAAATGCCATTGGACTTGCCAGTAATTTACTAGCCGAAGATGGCTCTGTGGGCATACGCATTTGTGCCGATGAATTTTGTAAGCACCTCATCAAGCGTTTTAGAAAACCCATTGTAAGTACCTCTGCTAATGTTTCTGGCTTTCCACCACCCAAAGTGTTTTCAGATATTGACATTGCTGTTAAAGAAGGCGTAGATTATATAGTCCATTACCGTCAAGATGATACTATACCAGTAGAGCCTTCTGCTGTGGTGAAATGTAATAAAGACGGTAGTTTCACAATTCTGAGGCCGTAATTGCCTCCTTTTGTTTCCTTTTGGTTATTTTTGCATCATGCATCGCATACTTGTTATTCAAACTGCTTTTATAGGAGATGTGGTGCTCGCAACAGCGCTCTTACAAAATTTGCATGCAGCTTATCCGGCAGCAACAATTGATATTTTGGTGAGAGGCGGTGCCCAGGAACTTTTTACAGAGCATCCCTATATTAATCAGGTGCATGTTTGGGATAAAAAGAAAAATAAATACCAGCACCTTTTTCAAATCATACAAACCATTAGGCGTATCAAATATGACGTTGTCATTAATGTGCAGCGTTATTTAGCCACCGGTATTATCACGGTTTTATCGGGTGCTAAAAAAACAATTGGCTTTAATAAAAATCCACTCAGCTTTTTATTTTCGGAAGTAGTGAAGCATCAGTTTGGCGCAGCCGCGGACGCGGCTGGGGGCGCGGCTGAGGTGCGCGCGCGCTCTGCCGCGCAAGATTCATACAGCGCGGCTTTGCACGAAACCTCGCGCAATCATGCGCTGCTGGCATCACTCACAACAGCGCCTGTAGCAAAGCCGGCACTGTATCCATCTGCTGCTCATTTTGCAGCGGTACAAAAATGGCAAGGCGCTTCTTATATATGTATGTCGCCGGGGTCGGTGTGGGAGACCAAAAAAATGCCTGCAAAAAACTGGATCGATCTTATTAACGCAATACCCAATAACTATACCATTTATTTAATGGGTGCGCCCAACGAAACTACATTATGCGCAGAGATACTCAGTGGTTCATCGAGAGAGGGAGTGATCAATATTGCTGGACAACTAAACTTGTTAGAAGCAGCGGCACTTATTAAAGGCGCACGTTTAAATTATGTAAACGATTCGGCGCCAATGCACTTGGCGTCTGCAACAAATGCACCTGTTGCTGCCATTTATTGTTCTACGATTCCGGCCTTTGGTTATGGTCCATTATCTGATACACAATTTGTTGTAGAAACCCTAGAACATATGCCCTGTAAGCCTTGTGGCCTGCACGGAAAAAAGGCTTGTCCACTGGGTCATTTTAATTGTGGCCATAGCATTACAACTGCGCAATTACTAGCGCCTCTTTCGCTTATATAAATGAGCAAAGCGCTACATTTGCAAAGCATGGAAATTAATTGTTCACCACTCGAAACCCAACTCTTTAAAAAAATAGGTGCCGCAGCAGATAAGCTGGGTGTGCCTGCTTATTTAATTGGTGGATTTGTGCGTGATAAAATTATTGGACGTCCTACCACCGATGTGGATGTGGTTTGTATTGGGGATGGCATTGCATTAGCCCATGAAGTAGCCGCCCTTTTTTCTCCAAAGCCTACCGTTGCATTTTTTAAAACATTTGGAACGGCGCAAATAAAAATTGATGATTTTATTATTGAATTTGTAGGCGCGCGCAAAGAAAGTTATGCTTCAGATAGTAGAAAGCCAAGCGTAAGCCCGGGCACAATCGAAGATGATCAAAATAGAAGAGATTTTACCATCAATGCACTAGCCATTGGACTACATGAAGATGCTTTTGGACAACTCGTAGATCCATTTGGAGGACTTCAGGCCATTCAGGATAAAATAATTAAAACCCCTTTGGCGCCGCATCAAACATTTAGTGATGATCCGCTGCGTATGTTAAGAGGTATTCGTTTTGCGTGTCAACTAGGGTATACCATCGTGCCTGAAACCCTTGATGCTATTGCGGATAGTGCACACCGCATCAGTATTATATCACAGGAACGTATCACCGAAGAGCTGAATAAAATAATGCTCTGTGATAAACCATCGATAGGGTTTGATTTGCTTTTTAAAGTAGGACTATTACATAAAATATTTCCGCAGCTCGTAGATTTATACGGCGCCGAAAATATTGATGGCATGGGCCATAAAGATAATTTTTACCACACACTTCAGGTATTAGATAATATGGCCGAAAGTACGCCTGATTTGTGGTTACGCTGGGCTGCATTATTACATGATATTGCAAAACCGGCTACTAAAAAATTTGAAGAAGGTTTTGGATTTACGTTTCATGGTCATGAAGTAGTAGGTGCGCGTATGGTGCCTAAAATATTTACCAAGCTAAAACTTCCTTTAAACGAGAAAATGAAACTCGTTCAAAAATTAGTGTTGTTGCATTTAAGGCCCATTAGTTTAACCAAAGAAAATATTACCGATAGTGCCATTAGGCGTTTAATTTTTGACGCCGGCGAAGACATTGAAAGTTTGATGCTTTTGTGTAACGCCGATATCACCAGCAAAAACAAGCAAAAAGTAAAGCGCTATTTGCAAAATTTTGAAATGGTGCGCCAAAGAATTCAGGAGGTAGAAGATGGGGACAGGCTACGTAATTGGCAGCCGCCAGTAACTGGAGAAATGATCATGGAAACCTTTGGTTTATCGCCTTCCAAAGAAGTGGGACTATTAAAAGACGCTATTAGAGAAGCCATTTTAGATGGTATTATTCCCAACGAGTTTGAGGCTGCCACAAAGTTTATGCTTGAAAAAGCAGCTACTTTAGGCCTTCGCCCCGTATAAATAATTGTATTTTAGCAAAATAAACAAAAGATCATGGCTGTTTTAAAATTTAGGGTGTATTTAGAAGAAGATGACGCGGTGTACAGAGATATTGCCATTAAGCATACACAAACTTTTGCGGAACTACATTACGCTATTTTAAAAGCGTATGAATTTGATAGTAAACATCAGGCTACTTTTTATAGAAGTAATGATAAGTGGTTGCAAGGCCGCGAAATTAGTTTTGAAGTATACGAAAAAAAATATCAGGCACCACCATTATTAATGGCAGACACGGCTATTGGAACAGAAATTATAAATACCAATCAAAAGTTTGTGTACGAATATGATTTTGCGAAAGGTTGGTTGTTTTTAATTGAGCTGATTCATGTAAGCAAAGAAACAGATGCAACACTTACTTATCCGCTCGTTACACGCACCGAAGGTATTGGTCCACAGCAGTACGGTACCAAAAGTTTACTGGGCAATAAATTTGCCGACATCGAAGAAAAATATGATTTATCAGAAGCTGCTGATGGTTTTGGTGAAGAAGGCGATGAAGAAGATAACGGTAGTGATGATGCAGATGACGATGTGGTAGATACGCAAGATGAGTATGGACAAGACGAATATTAATAAGGTCTTAGCGCTACTTTCAAAGAGTAGTGATTTTGATGCCAACATACCCACGGTTATTGTTATAGTAGGTCCTACGGCTGTAGGTAAAACAGCTTTTGCCATTTCGCTTGCGCAGCATTTTAATACCCAAATTATTTCTGCCGATTCGAGGCAGTGTTACAACGAACTTTCTATTGGTGTTGCTAAACCCTCAACCGACGAACTTGCTGCAGTCAAACACTATTTTATAAGCACACATTCTATTAACGAAGAAGTGAACGCGGGTGTTTTTGAAAAATATGCACTAGACGCAGCTGCTCAAATTTTTACATCAAATGCAGTAGCTGTAATGGTAGGCGGTACTGGGCTTTACATCAAATCTTTTTGTGAAGGTATTGACCTGATGCCCGCTATTGATGCAGCCCTTCGAAATAACATTATAGAGGATTACGAAAAAAATGGACTTGAATGGTTACAGGAGCAAGTAGCCGCTAAAGATCCCATTTATTGGGATAGTACTCGCGAAAAAAACAATCCGCAGCGCCTTATGCGCGCACTTGAAATGGTGCTTGCAACCGGAAACTCCATTACTAGTTTTCAATCGGCACAAAAAATTACAAGGCCCTTTAATATTTTAAAAATTGGCCTATCCATGCCACGTGAAATACTCAATGGTCGCATTCATGAAAGGGTGGATGCCATGATGCATGATGGACTACTCGAAGAAGTGAAAGGGCTTTTACCCATGGCACACTTAAATGCATTACAAACAGTAGGCTATCAAGAAATATTTGCACACCTACGTGGAGGAATATCTTTACAAGAAGCTGTACTACAAATTAAACAACATACCAGGCAGTATGCCAAACGTCAAATGACTTGGTTTACAAAAGATGCTGCGGTAAACTGGTTAGAACTTGAATCCAAAAGTTAACATCACCGTTCCTCTCGATCCTGATTGCGTAGCAAACGTGTTTGGTTTATCGTTTAAGCGGTATGCAAATTGAACGTCTTGGTTCATGATGTGCGCATAGCTTAAATCAATAAATATTCCGTGGTCTCTGTAGCCAATACCGCCTGTTGCAAGCATTCTGCTCGCATCTAAAGCATCATCGGCGTAGGGGCTGCCATAATAAGCGCCACCCAGTCTAAACATAACGGTATGGAATTTTATTTCACCACCTAGCTTTACAT
>Ga0315908_10002420_pt1 | contig 13682 bp, 6 predicted proteins | sample LakEriMetagenome_12_FD_203520 | JGI IMG/M metagenome (GOLD analysis project Ga0315908, IMG submission 203520) | Freshwater fungal communities from buoy surface, Lake Erie, Ohio, United States - Buoy 4 MA124 | ecosystem: Environmental > Aquatic > Freshwater > Lake > Lake biofilm | place: USA...
TAATAATAATAATAATAATAATAATAATAATAATAATAATAATAATAATAATAATAATAATAATAATAATAATAATAATAATAATAATAATAATAATAATAACAAATATGCGATATTATTAATGAAGATTAGATTTATGTAGCAAATTTCATAGTGAGTTACGGTGAAGATTTCATAAAAATATGGGATATCGAAATAGGTGAATTGAGGGTTCGAGAAAATGTAAATTAAAAATACAATTCTGTATCAAATGGGTTTAGAAATACAATCAAACAAATTATAATTATGGGAACTGACTTGGGATCATTAAACCTTTTAATTCTCAAGATGAATGGAGATCTTGAACTTTTCAATTTTAAAACTAAGCAGTTCTTACAATCTTAAATCAAAAATACAAATCAAATGTATTTTATTATATATATATATAGTAACAAACATTACGAACATATTTTCGGAGTTTTGATTTAAGATAATTATTACATATGTAATTTACATGATATGGGTATATTTTGATTCTACTAATAAGTTATTACATATATATAATAATTTTTTATTTTTCATTTTTTTTTGGCAAATTCCCCATTAAAGATAATAAAAATTCATATATTTTAATATAATTAAATATACTTTGTTTTTAATTTTTATTATTAAAATAAAAAAATTATACAATTAAATAACTAATAAACTTATTTTTAATTATTTTATTTGAAAAATTTTAAGAAACTATACTGGTTATTTTTTTATTTTTATCATGATAATATTTATAATATTTTAATATTCGCATAAATTTATATATATGTTTTAAATAAAATTCAAATCTCATTAATTTATTTTTTTTTATTATATAATATAAAAAACGAACAAAAAAATTAATGAAAAAAGCAATATTATTTTTATATTTACTAATAATAGATACAAATTTTTATTAGATATTATTTAATTATAATCCATAATTTATTTTTATTATTAACTTATAATCCTATAATGTATTATTATTAACTATATATCCTATAATTAATAATTAATATTTACTATATATCCTATAATGTATTATAGTTGGTATATAATCCTATATTGTATTATAGTATAATCCTATAATTAATGATTAGTATTATTAACTATAACCAATAATTTATATTTTATTATATTCTCATGTCATTATGATTATCCTTACCATGTTTTAATTACACTGCTGGAAAAATTAAACTTAAAAAGAGAAAGAAAAAAGGATTGAAAAAATATGAAATATATTTGAATATGAATTATCACTATAAAGGTTATTATAAACTATGTTACTACTACTAAATAAGATTTTCCTACTGTTATTAAAGATATTCAGATGTCTTTTAGAAGATAGCGGTGTATTAATCGATTTCTTCCTTAGTCCTTTTTTAATCACTCATTACCTCCTAAAAATAAAATATAAATTAATACCTAGACAACCTAATTGGCTTGATCTTACTGATTGATAACAATGAACTAGACAGCCTGACTCAACTTATGATAAGCTTCAGTATCATAACTAAGAATATTCTACATCTAAGTAACAATCTCGATCATAGCTTATTAACGAATCTATTCAATAGTGGGATATAAAAACTATGGCTATTGCTATTATTGATACTACATTTGTTATTGATAATAGAATTGTTGTTGTTAATAGTCAATAGGATATTGTCCAGTCAATTATTGATTATACATCTATTGCATCATTGCTGGTTATCCGAACATCATTTGTTGTCCATAAGGGAATGATCTCAGTTCAGTGTCTCCATGAGCAAACATGCAATTCTATTGGTTTTTGCAGAATCCTTTCTCGAAGTATAAACATTTCGAGGTTTTGAAGTTTGCTTATGGTACCATGTTCATTTATTATCGAAGCAATTACATTTGTTAATATTGAGGATTGTTAAGCACACTATTTTATGCTTATATTGGAAGCGGCTATTATTTATTTTATTATTTTTTATATATATTTTTTATATTAATCTTTATTTTTTATCTTTATTTTTTATCTTTGTTTTTATGAAATTATTATAATTAGAATTATCAAAATTATCATATTATTATTTTTTATTATTTATTTATTGTTAATTTACCTCTCCATCTGATCTTAATTCATGTTCTCCATGAGCAAATCCACATTTATCAGCTAATTAGCAAACACCATTTTCTAAAATATTTAAAAAATTAAATACTCTAAAAATGTCTACACAACATAGTTTTATATTTTTTGCTTGCTGTATTGATTAACTAATCCTACATTTATTTTTTTTATCCTAAAAATTAATAATTTATATAATTTATATCTTATTGATTAATATCTTTTACTATTCATATATAAATTATTTTTTTTTTAATATATATTAAAAATAAAATATATTATAATAGTTTGTTATTATTTAAAATCTTTTACTAGGTAAAATTTTATATTATTTAATTAACCTATCATAAATTATTTGATTATTGAAATTTTTATGGATTAATAATAGATAATAAACAAATACATTAAAAATATTGATGAGTATATGAAAATAAGATAATAAATAATATAATAACTAATTAATAATGAAAACAAATCATAAAATTAAAAAATAATACTATTTATTTAAATATGTGCAAAAATAATTGAAAATATAACTAGTAAAAAAAATGATTATCATATACAATAGTATTTAATAGCTTCAAAAATAATTTTTGACATTAGTATTTAAATATAAAATAACCAGGATATTTATGAAGAAATAATATCATATATAGCTTAAAATATTTTGAATTTATATGTTTAATTGCTTTAAAAAAGAGATAATTTCTTGTTATTAAATAAATAGAATTATGAAGACAAAGAAAGTTAAGATATTAATTATAGTTTTTTTGTTATTATATAGGAATCTATTTATCTATGGAGTAAATTCTATAAAAGAAATTAAACGTTTTTAAATCAATATTAATTTCTATTGGCTTAAAATATAGAGATAAATAAAGATTAGATTTTTTTTTCAGATTAATAACAAATAATCATTAAAAATTAGAATAAAATAGAAAGTCAATATATGAAAAATAGTTATTAATATCAAATTGAAAATGAATTATTAGGTTTATTTGAAACTTTAATAAAACTTTTTTAAAATAATGAAATATAAAATCAAGAAAACAATGATTTGATTTAAATAGTATATTTAGAAATCGACTAAATTTTAAAAAACTAATAAAATAATATAAATTTAGATTAGATAAATCAAATAAATTAATTTTTAGATTTTTATTAGAAAAATTTAAATGATTATTATAAAATAAGAAATTATATTTTAGAAAATATTTATATCTCATAATCAGATATTTAATAAATTTTAGAATAAGATTATGATGAAGAAGAAAATTAAAATAAAAATGATTTAGATATTTCTTCTATTAATAATGTAAATTAATCTTAAGATAACACAAAAAATAACATTATTTTAAACGAATTAATTTAATATGATTAATAATTAAATAATGATTAATACTAAAATAAAAATAAAAATAATTTGAAATGAGAAACATCTTAAATTTAAGATTCAAAATTAAACATTTAATAAAATATTAACTAAAGTCAAATTTCTTAATAAATAAAAATTTTTTAAAAAAGTAGTAATCAAATAAGTAATGATATGAATAATATAAAAGAGCTTTAAATATTATAAGAATAAATATAAGATTACAAAATTTAAATAATTTAGTAAGAATGAGAAATAAATTAAATTAAATAAGAAAAAAATTAAATAAATTCATAATTAAATAATTAAAAAGTAGAAATAAATATTTTAATATTAAAATAATAATAAATTTAATAAGAGAAAAAAGTATTAATGGATTAAATTTATGAATAAAAACAAGAAAATAATAATATAAATTAAAAAATAAACATCTTATAATAAAATTTTGAATAAAAAGATAAAGATTTATAAGATAATTTAATTAAATTTAAAAATTAATATGAAAATATATTAAAAGAATGAGATATATAAATATAAGATTTAGAATTATAAATTAGATAATTAAAAAAATTAATAAATTAAGATTAAAATAATGAATAAGATTTATCTTTGTCTTAAATAAATAAATATTTATCAAATATTAATAGTCCATAAAAAAATAAAGAATTTTAAAATTACTGAGAAAATTAATTGGATGATTCATAATTATTAATTTATCCTTTTAATTAAAAAAACTAATATTATATTAATAAATTATGAATAAAATAATAAAAATATTAATAAAATTAAAAGATCTATAAATTTTTAGATAAAGAATCCTTTCATTAAAAATTTACATTTGGTAATTTAATAATTTAAAAACAGTTATCATAATAATGGTTTGAATTATTCAAAGATAAAAATATTTAAATTTTGAGTTAAGTATGAATAACATAGTAATAAAATTAACAAGGATAAAATAATTTTATAAATACAATCCAGATTAAATTTGAATTATAAAGTTAAAAAATTGATTAAATAAAATTGGAATTATTAAATGATGAATAATTTAAAAATATGAAAGAACACAAGTTTTATTTAACGTAAAATAATTAATTTGAATTAAAATTATAAGATATTTAAACTTTAAATGCAGATCTTTTATTAGAATATAATTTAAATCATATTTACAAATACTAATTATAATTACCAATTTATCTAATTTATTAATTAGATTCTCCAAAAAGTTATTAATATAACTTTATGGTTTTTAAAAAAAAATGGTAATTTTTGAAAAAGTAAAGCAATTTTATCATTTTAGTTTCCTCATTTTATGAAATAAATGTGTTATCAGATCTAGAATAATTATTAAAAAAAATGAGTTTTATAGGAAATAATATTTATATCAAAGATGAATAGAGTTAAAAAAATGCATAATATTTTAAATAAATATAAGTATTTAAATAGGATTATTTGGTGAAAATCGTTATATATTAGGCAAATTATTTTATTTTTAAAGTAATTGATTAATTGAGTAATACTAATCATTAAACCTATATAAATTAATACATTTAAGAATTAATTCAAAGTTTATAAAATCAATGATTTATTTTTTTTATTTATTATTGATATTTGATAATGAATTATTTATATTTTACAATAATTTAATAAATATTTAATTAATTTCAATTTATTTTTATTTAATCTTCATTTAATAAATTTAGTTAATCTTCATCTGATTAGTTATTTTTACATAAATTATTCTTGTTTTCATTTATTTCTAAAGATTCCTCTTATATTATACTCATAGATTAATCTTAATTTTCTATTTATTAATTAATTTTATATTATTAAATTAATTAATTCTATTCATATATCTCTTCTTCTAATTATTAAATGATTCTATTTTTATTATTTAAATTATTTTCCATACTTTTTATCATTTTTTCTTTCATTCTCAATTTATTTTATGACTATTTTAGTTATTTTTCTAAATTTTAATTTTCATCAAATTATTTTTGAATTTAATCATTTAATTACTTAATTTAATTTTGGAATAAATTGAATTATTCTTAATTATCTTCATTTATTTCTTTAATATCTTAAATAATTTACAATTAATCAGCTTGAATATTCTGATTATCATTAGTTTATTAATATTTTCCAAAATAAGGACTTGGAAATTATTCATTGGTTTTATCAATACTATTAGTTCTTGATTAATAAATAAATTTGAAATTTATTGGATTTTTATAATTTTATAATATTTAATTTATATGATTAATTTCTTAATCCTTTTGAATTATTGTTTATTAATCTTTAATGATTTATTTTTTTAAATCATTTATCTATTCTTTTTATTCATCATTAATTTTTAAAAGATTTTAATTATTTTAATAATGTTATTAAATTTATTATTTAAAATTAATTGTAACTTCCTTTTTAATTATTTCAATATATTATTAAATATTATTAATATCATCTTAATAAGTTTTACCTTTGCTTTTTTAATTTAATTAAGTATTTAATTCATCAATCTACATTTATTATTTTTGTATTTTAGCTAATAATTAAATATTATGTTAATTAACATGATAACTATTAGAGTGTTTATTTACATTAACATTTAATGATTTTATTTAACTATTGTTAATTGAAATACAAGATTCAGACTTTAATAAATTATTCAATTATTCACCAACTATATTTTTATTGTTTTAATTTGTAGCTGTTTAATTGTAAAAATTATAATAAAGTTTTGCTTTAATTATATTATCTTAATTATTTTATTCTATCAATTGAAATTTTGTTATTATTATATTCTCATTTTGAAATTTGTTTTCTTTTATTAAATTATCTATGTCTATTTTGCCTATAAACTAATCTTATTCCTATTATTGTTGTTGACAAATCAATTCTAATTTTATAAAGCAATTTTACTAAGGTTTTTTAATATTAGAATTATTAGCTTTTTCTTCTTTTTGGTTTATTATTTTTATTTTTTCATTGAAATATGCTTCATTATTTAACAATTATACTTTTTTATTACTTTGACTCATTTATTAATCAATATATAAACTGAAATATATAAAGTATTTAGATTAATCTAATTATTTGTAATTATCTTCTAACTCTAATTTTTATAAAGATAATTCATATTTGTTATATTATTATTCTTATTATTTTTACTAAATTCTTTCTGGATCATTTATTTTATGATTGCTATTATTATTTATTCTCATTTACTATAAATTTCTTATTTGATAATATTATATTAAATAAGTTTATCCGAGTTAAAATATTTAACATAAATTATAAAATATAAAAATCAAAATAAATTAATTAATAAATGAATATTTAATAAGAATATAATAGATCAATAATGAAAACTTTAATTTTTTATGTTCCATTTATTTTTTACAGATGAAATATAGTAAAAAGATTTGTAAATTAAATAATTTTTATAAATAGACTTAACAATATAAAAGTAAAAGATACGCAGAATATCTATTTGTGTATGAAAAGATAATTTGGGGAAATTAAAATTGTTTTATATTAAAATTTAATGAAACTAGTCCTTATTTGTTTTATTTAAGAAACTTTTTTATATATTTCAATATAGAATTTGCACTTAATAGTTTCTAATCAAATTTTTAATAAAACAATTTTAATAATTTTTTATTTACAAGTATCAAGTCTATTTTTTTTACATAAATATTTTGTATCTTAATATTTATTATTTTAGTTTTACACAATTTAAAAATTTATTTTTTAAATTTTTTATTTGCAAATTTTTTGAGTTTATAAAATGAATATATTAATAATTAACTAAATAATTTTTTTGAATGATCTATATATATAAATATATAAATTTAATAAATTTTAAAATAGATATATAATATAGTGAATGGGATTTAATTTAAAAGCAGAATAAGAAAAGAATGATTTCAATTTTTTAAATTGTTTAAATGATTAAAATCCTTAATAATTAGAATTGAGTGACCCTCTAAATGAATTATTAAATTAAGATAATAAAGAAAAAATTAATTAATATTTAAAATAAAGTGATGTGACTTTTATTTGTAATGAAATAAAAATAATAAAAGATTCTTTAATTTAAAATTTATTAAAACATGTTTTAAGATGTTTTAATACTTATCCTTTATTTATAAATTCATATAATTAATGGCTAAATTAGATAATAATTTAAAAAAAACATATTTTAATAAATTAAACTGGGTTATTTAGTGAATTATAATAGTTCATACTATAAATATAAAGTAGAATTAAGAATCGTGAATAAATATATATACTAAAAGGGAAAATTAATTTATCATTAAATAAATAGTTAAAATATGATTAATAAGATTAATAAAATAAAATATAAAATAAGATAAATATGAACAAACTTATAAATTACGATTAAAATTTAGAATCTTAATAAATTCCATTTTAAACAGACTCAGAAGAAGATAATATACAAATAAATAGAAAAAGATCAATAGAATATATAAAAGAGGATTCATCTGATAAAGATTAATCTTAAAATAATGTATAAATATTATTAAATAATAAGATAATAGATATATATTAATATTATAAAAATTATATAAGTAATAGTCTGATTTTAATGAAGAGATGGATGAAGAAAATTAAAATGCCTAAGAAGACAGTGATTAAGATTTTAGTATGGAAGATGAAAGTGAATAATGAATCATCAAAAGAATATTATAAAATTTTATATAAAATATTTATTTAATTTTTAATCATTACTCATATATTATAATATATTTTTGATATAAAATATAAATATTTGACATTAAAATTAGAAATATTAAGTTTTAATAAATAAAAAAATTAATAATTTATAATGAAGTTATAAGGATCACTTTTAATTCAATTAATAGTTTTGATATATTTATTAAATGTATCATTTAATTTAAAAACTAAATTTTTAAATAGTATTAGTAAATAAGTAAAATTAGAAAATGAAAAATAAGATTCTTAAAAATACAAATTAACAATTACTAATGATAGTGATAATGAATTAACAATCAGAGTAGAAAGCGATAATTTTCCGTTTTTAGAAATGCCTCACAGAGATCCTTTCCCTCACACAAAATACAGTGAACTGACTGATAAAAAATATATAATAAAAGTAAACGACAAAAATAGTTTAGGATTTAAAGTAATAAGAAAGGAAACCGGAGAAAATATAATAGACACCTCAAATTGTAAAATGATTTACAATAAAAACCAAATAGCTTTTTGCAATAAGTTACCAAGTGAGTATCTTTTCGGTTTAGGATCCAGAAGATCGAAATTCCTTTACTCTTTTCCAAAAGAATTTTACAAATACCCACGTGAATAAGAAGAATCTTAAGAAAGTGATTACAAGGAAATAATAGAAGAAAAATATTAAAAAATATTAACTTAAGATTAATTTGAACAAAAAGAAGACAACGAGAAATTGAAGCAAAATTTTGAAAAAATTTATACAATTTGGCCAAGAGATGCTCAAGACTAAATTGATTATGGATTCGGAGGAAGCTAGACCCACGGACATCACCCTGTGTATATGAATAGAGAAAAAAGTAATAAGTTTAATATTGTATTAATCCGTAACAACTATCCAATAGAGTTTAGATTGAGGAAAGTAAAGTAAGATAATGCAGAGGAGAAGGAGAGTGAGTTTGTTGTAGACTTTCTTTTGAAAAATGGACCATTGGAACTCAAAATATTCTTAGGAGATAGTCCTTAAGAAGTAATCAGTTAATATCACAAATATCTTAATGGTTACATGATTCCTTAATTCTGGACTATGGGTTATCATTAAAGTAGATATGGATATATGTCTATAGATGAAATCTCTTAAAAACTTAATTTCTACAGACAGAATCATATTCCCATTGATGTTTTCTGGGTCGATATTGATCATATGAACAGCTTCAAATCCTTTACTTTTGATTAAAACTTGTTCAATCAGAAATAAATCAGTAAAGTCTGTAAGAAGTATAAAGTAAAGTGGGTCCCAATATAGGATGATTTTATTGAAATTAGTCAGAATTATTTACCATTTGAATTAGGAGACAAACTAGATATTTTTTATAAGGAGAGAAGTTCAGGAACTTACATTAGAGGATGTGGATATTGTGGTTAAAATGTATTTCCTAGTTATATGACCAATAGATCTTATCAATATGTTGAAGCTATTCTTACTGATTACTTCTAAAATACTATGGATGATATAAAATATTTGGGAGGAATTTGGTTGGATTTGAATGAACCTGCTAATTTTAGAGAAATCTCAAGAGAAGATTCTAATGCCAATATGAATTGTTGGACTCATCCTCCATAAGAATTCAATCAAGATAGATTGATAAATATGATGTCAATGAAAATTGATAAGAATCTAAACTCAGTTTAATAATAAATTCCAATAATTGAAAGTGAATTAATGCCCAAACTATAAAACTAAAGATTTGAATTCAAAACAATAAGATTAGATGCCTACTCAGAACTAGACGGTTCTCTATTTAATGAAGGAAACCTCAAGAACATAGAATACATATCTCACATGGACAGTCATATCCTAAACAACTTCATGCAAGTATATTACTTCTCTGAGAATATGAAGGTATTCTTTAACGAGAAAGTAGAGAAACAAATATTCATATTAACAAGAGCAAATAGCATAGGTCAAGGCAGATTCAGTTAACATTGGTTGGGAGATACTGGTTCTACTGAGGAACACTTAGATTTATCAACTAGTTAATTATTCTAAAGTGGATTATTTGGAATGCCTCTAACAGGAGATGATGTCTGTGGATTCATGAGAGTTGCTACTCCTGATTTGTGTAATAGATGGACTCAGTTGGGTAGTCTTTATCCTTTCATGAGAAATCATAATCTTAAGGAAAGCCCTGATCAAGATCCTATGGCATTTTAAAATTATAAGAAGTAGTTTGATGGCATAAGAAAAAGTATTTAGTTTAGATATGTTATTGCTAAATGGTATTATAGTGTCATTGTTAGATCTAAAGGAATTGGAATGGTCTTTAAGCCGCTTTGGCATAATTATCCGCTAATCGATAATGCCTATTATGTTGAGAATCATTTTCTAATTGGAGATGAACTCCTCTTTATTAATAATCCTAATAATCTATTAGTTCTTAATGTTTTTAATCCTACAGGAAAAAGTTTGTTTGATTTATAAACTGGCAATTAGTATAATTAGGTTAAGTTTGATATTAATACATAAGTTGATTCAGAAATTTTAGGTTTTTTGATTGAAGATCATTCTATTAACATGTAGCCTTATAATGAACTTATTATAAATACTTACTCTTTGAAAAACTAGTTTGTTATATACTCAGCTGTTTCCTTTGTTAAATAAAATCAATACAAGAGTTCTGGATAAATGATGTCCATTTAAGATTACCATTCTGATGTATATTAGTAGTGTATTACAGTAAATGATTGTATTATAAAATATACTATCTTTGTATAAACTAATGGTATTTTATACTTTTTTATTCTTTTTAGATAATTTAAATGTTACATAAATTATTATCTAAGTACAAAAAAGTAATAGTAATACTATTATTGAGTAAAATTATATTACTGGATTTAGAATTTATGGATTGAATCCTAATCAATTTATTTAAGTTAATTTGTAAAATAAGTTTTTAGTTCAAGAAGGAACACATTCATTAATATGAAAATTTAGCATTTATAAATATAATTAATTTCTAATATATATAATTAATTATTTTAATAACAAATAATTTAAAATAAACAATAGTTATTATATCATTAATTTATAATAAATTATAGCTATTAATATTAATAACGTTATAAATAAAAATTTAAATAGGAAATTATTATTGATTAGAGAGTAAATTTATTATAAATATAATTTTAATATGGGAAATATAATAGAAAGTTAAATTTACTAACCTCCATTAAGAGAAAGCCCTTTATTGAAGGATTTAAGCTTTTTTAAAAACAAATACGGAATTTAATTGTATGGTTTATTCATCAATAGATAATAGAAATAAACTCTTTTGATTTCTCATGGAAATACTGAAAACTTATACATGACATTAAATTGGGTAGAAGAATATTTGTTGAAAGAAATTAAAAAATGTAATGTTTTTATTTATGAGTATTCTGGATACACTTAGAAAAATTATGTGGATAGTAAAAATGTGGACGAAAAAGGAAGAAAAATAAATAAAAGAATGTATCTAGACTATGATTACATAGGTAAAAATATAAGATTAAAATAAAAAAAAAAGTGAAAAATGAATAATTATAATAGGGAAAATGGGAGGTAAACTTTAAGACTTGGAGAAACAAAAACAAATTGATAAGAAACTAAACAGACTTTAAGAATTAGTGGTGGACAGTACAGAAGAAGAATAACTTTTAAAAAAAGACAGAGGTGACAATGTAAAACCTTAAGAACTATTCTTCTATGCAGACATCGAGGCAGCATACAGTTACCTTATAACAAACCATAATCTAAACCCTTACAGTTTGGTATTATTAGGATAGAGTCTAGGAAGTGGACCAAGCATTTATTTAGCCAGTAAGTACAAAATAGGAGGTCTTATTCTTATTAGTGCTTTTACAAGTATTTATAGGATCCTATTTAATTTCAGATTTGATATGTATGGAGATAAGTTCAATAACCTTGAAACTTTAAAGTTAATTAGTAGACCTGTCTTGCTCATTCATGGCACTATGGATGAGATTGTCCCTTTTGAACATAGTATTGAGTTGTATTCGGTCTTAAGGAATAAATATCCGCCCTTTTGGATTGAGGGATACGAGCATAATAATATTCTTTAAGCTGGTAAATAATTATGGCAGCATATTGATAAATTTCTTGAAAATCTAGATGCTAATTCTGTTTGAACATTCTAAAACTATCATTTATATTATTTGTTTAGAAAAATTATCATATTTATTATAGTATTATTTTTTATCTTTCAAATTATTTTTATTTATTTTAAACACATATATCTTTTGTATTTAATTATAAATTTTTTTATTTTTATTTTCTAAATAATTTTTACTATTATTATATTTTTGCGCTAAATATAATTTTAATAAGAAAAATTTAATAGGAAAATTATTAAATTTATAAATCATATTGCAGAGTCATAAATTGTATAAGAATTGTTTTCCAAAATTAAATTTATATTTTAAATGGTTTTCTATGAATCACATCTTAAATAAATTTAATTAATTTACTTCAAAAAAATACTTTCAATCTGCTCTGATGAAATATTAGGAAAAATTAGAAATTTAAATTGTTATGATTTTTTTTTATTGAATATTTTTTTATTTAAGATAGATTAAGTAATATTTTAAGATTTATTTTGATATTTAATTTTTCTCATAATTGTTGAATTGAAATGATTTTTGATTTGATTGTCTGTCCTTCCTTTCAAGAATTTGGAAATAATAGACCATTTGGGTCCATACCTAAAAAATAATAAATAATAATAAAAATAACTTTTGATGAGCATTCATAATGGTAAGGTCTTCATTTTCAGTCCAACTCTCTTTATTTATTTGAGGATCTAAATGGTTAAGCCATCTTTCTCGACATTATTTTCCTAATCTTCCAGGGATTTACTAAGCTATTTTAGACCAACTCTTTTATTTATACTTTCTCACCAACTCTTTTAATTAATCGTCCTCTTCTTTAAGCCATTGTCGAGAATATTTACTATTTTATTTACTTCTTTAAAGTTTTTTAAACAATTTTACATTTTAATTATTACTTTTTCTTATCTATTTTAATTGACAATTACTATTTATTACTTTAGGATTTTAATCTTTTCTTATTGTTATTTATTCATTTATAGTTTATTAATAATCAGACAATTAAGCTTGTTTTTTAGGAGTATTTTACTATTTTTCTTCTTATTATTCATTAAATTAAGTATTTATATTTTCAGTCTACAACAAATAAATAAAATCATTAATTTTTTATTGATTTTACATATTAAAATAAAATGAAGATTATTCTAAAATTTCTCTCATTATTATAAATAAATATAGTTTAATACAAAATATTAATAATTATGCGTTTTTAACGATTTATATATCAATAATTCTATTAAAATTTATAAATAATTGTTTATTATGAATTAATAATTATCAATATTAGATATAATTATTATACTCAAATATTTATTCTTATTTATTTAA
>Ga0315908_10002423_pt1 | contig 13673 bp, 6 predicted proteins | sample LakEriMetagenome_12_FD_203520 | JGI IMG/M metagenome (GOLD analysis project Ga0315908, IMG submission 203520) | Freshwater fungal communities from buoy surface, Lake Erie, Ohio, United States - Buoy 4 MA124 | ecosystem: Environmental > Aquatic > Freshwater > Lake > Lake biofilm | place: USA...
TAGTTTAAATAAAGTTAATTGTAGAAGGCTTTAAACTGTTTTTATTAATTATGAGATTTGGGACTGACTCTTATTAGAGTTCTAAAAAGTTTTAACTTTCATCTTTTTTTAAGATAGGTTCTTATTTGATTGAGTATTTGATATTGCTAAGTATATAAATAGAATCATTTGGTTAATATAAGTAAATGTTGGCAAATAATTAAGTGCAAAGATATTAAACTTCGCAATTTGAAGAATTTATTATAATGTAAATCAACAAATGAAAATAATTTTTATCTAGCAATTAAATAATATTTTGATTGAGTTTTTCTAACATAATTTTAACTAATTAAGTAGTAATTTAGTCTAATAAATAATAATCCTGTTATTGAATTTTAATATGATTAATAATAGTTTAAACAATATTAAAAAATGAGTTTTGATTAATATTAGGAATAAAGAGATTATTAATTAAAAGGAAAATATGAGTAGAGTATTAAGGATAAAGATAGAGATTTTAGAGATGGAATGAGAGAGGATAATGAGTATTAATAAAATCAGGATAAAGAGTATACAATAGAATGATCTCTAAAATGAGAGAGGAGATAACATCTTGATGAAAGAGATGAATTTAAAAATAAATAAATTGAATAAACTAGAAAATGAGTTATTAATGGACTATCTACTTAAAGATAGAATTGATTATATTAAGTTAATGTGTGTTAATATTTGCTAGAAAATGGGAAAGGATATTTGGGAGATTTATGTGAGATGAGTTGATTTAAGCCTTGATGTTATTATGAAGCAGCAGTTGTAAAATAGATAGCAATTTTGATTAGACATCTTAAGAACGATTGATTTGGTTGAGATAGAAGAGAGGTAGTATTTGGTAAACGTGATAGTATTATTTTAAGTTAAACTTGAAGATGTTACACGATCCAAAATTACCTCGAAGTTCCAGTGTATCATCCAGACTGTATATTTTGTTCATTACTACTCAGGTTGGGTTTATAACCATTATTGCACAGTCGTCCACCAATATTTCTATCCTTTCTATACTTACAATCATATTCTTCATTACTTCTATTGCATTTATCTAAACTTATTAATCATCTTCCACCTTTATTATTTATTTTGTCACATTGTTTATTGTTACTCTTATCTCATTAATAATTTTATTTATCTTTAATTCCTATTTTATTATTATTAATTAATATATTATATTTATACACATATCACTATTATTATTATGAATTATTAGATGATTTAAATAAAAATAAGTATAATAACATATATATGATATTATATTATGAAATTAATATATTAAAATACTATAGTTTAACTGATTGGCAAATCACATAAATAAGTGTGATTGGTGAGTTTGTTGAAATGCATTTACACAAAATAGAGAGTAGAATGATTCTTAATTATAAACTGAGTTATTATAGAGTTTTAATAGTCATGGAGGATGAGAAGATATTAAATGTGAGTATTGGGGTTAATATTCACTTTTGTTATTATAGAATATTCTCAATTTATCATCACCTGTATTTTCTCCATTAAAATATAAGAATTATTCCCTAAAATGTATAGTTTATGTTGCTCTACATTCTCAATCAACTTTTTCAATAAAAGTTCTATTATTTCAAGCAAGTGTTCACTATATATTCTATTTTTCACATATAGATCTGAGCTTATTCTCTTATATATTATACTAATATATTCTTTTTCTATTTCATTATTCTCCAAAATTATTTCCAGTAATTCTAAACTGTTTTTATCATAATTTTCTATTAATTTATCTATTATCAATCTTATCAATTTCTTATTTTAATTGTTATATTTATTTAACTATTGTTTTTTGTATATTTCTATCAATTATTATTATTACTCATTATTTTATTCTTCTATTATTTGAAATTATCATGAAAAATCACTAATGATATTATTCTCCATATTTTATTTGTCATTATTAAAAATATACAATATACTTTAAAAACGCTAATTATTCATTTAGTATAATAAGGTTTAATTAATTATAATAACAATATATTATTAATATTAATTTAGAAAAAAAAAGCATTATTAATATAAAACAATGAGAACATAATTTAGAATAAAGAATATAAATGTAACATTAAAGATTAAGCAAATTAAACTCTTTGAGTGTGGAAACAGACGCATTAGTAAAAATGAAAGATATAGAATCAGAAGTAAGTTCTTCTGAAAATAACTTATTTCGAAAAGAGTCAGAATTGATTAGTGTATTTGAAGAACTTGATATCTGAGGATAGAAACATATTAAGAAGGAAGATTTGAGGGAATTAATGAAAATTCTAGTGCAAGATGGAGTAATAGAAAGCATTAGTGAAGAAGATATATAAAGTATGATTGAATTAGCGGCTCATCAAGATAAGGACAAAGTTTTTATCCATAATTTCATAGATCTTGCTACTAATTAACATTAAGGAACTTATTAGAAGAAGGTCTAGTTACATAATACTCATCTTTAAAAAAAGTAAAAGAACATCAATCATCTTAATAATTAGTAGATTATCAATTCATCACAATTATAAATTAATAATCATCATATTCAATAATAAGTTTAATAATAATAATAATAATAATAATAATAATAATAATAAAATTAATAATAAATAGATCAACATCAATTCGTAGCTATTATTTAAGATAATTTTATATTTAATGATAATTTGGACTTAAAAACTTAACAAAATTAATAGGAAATTTAGAGAGAATAAGAATAATTAAAGAAAATTTAATTGATAAAGTGTTAAAATCAATATAAAAAAGTTAATAATAAAAGAGAAGTTTTAATATAAATGATAATCGAAGAGCAAATTAAGAATGATAAATTAAATAAAATATTGAATGATCAATTGAAATAAGATGATAAAGAAAGAATAAAATATGGATAATATTTGTATAGAATGTAGGTGGAAGATAATGAATTGTAAAGGAAATGTTTTAATGCAATAGTGATAGAAGGATAGGAGAACGATAAAATAATGATGAGGGATATGTTGACTGCTATTATTGGCTTATAGGATATTAGTAAAGAAGATAAACTCAAAATGGTATTTAAAATGTATGTCCATAGTTATCATGATAATACTGAATTTAGAATCAAAGATTTTATTAGAATTGTTTAGTTGTTTAATATTCATAAAAATCCAAATAAAGTTTGTCATATATTTTAAAAGATATTCTTATCTCTTAAAATTGACTTTACTTAAGAATTCACTAAAATTAAAGATTTGCTTTTTATACTTGATAAGTTTCCATAATATTTCTGAATTAATTATTTCTATTTATCAAATTATTAAATTTATATTTTAATTCAATATATTTATATTAATTATCATTTATCTATAATTTATTTTTACCTTATATAAATATTTAATTATCTATTTTTATTAATATAAATGCAGGACCATTTTATGGGAAGATAATTTTTTTGCAACATCTGTAAATAATTAATTCCTTATAATAAAAACAGTATTTAAGAACATGAAAATACTAAAAAGCATTAAACTAATAAACAAAAATCATTAAATGAAACAAGAAATAAAACTATTTAATAAAAGATAGATTTGTAAAAATAAAATCCATTTTTATTCTAAAATAATAATAATATTAATAATAATATTAATTCTAATAATATAAATTATTAAAAAAATAATAATTATTCAAAAAATTAAAATATATAAATACATAATTATAACTCTAATTATTAAAATTATTAAAAAAAATTTAACAATAATAACTTAAATAATAACAAAAATGATACAAAAATAAGCAAATTTTAATAATAGTAAATGAAAATAGAAATGGAATAAGATGAAATAAGGAATAAAATATAAAATAGAGTATTGGAATTAAAAGGAGAAAGTATACAAAATTATACCAATATTTAGTAAAAATAATAAAAGATCGATGAATTTTAGAATGAATTATAAAAAGTTTGGGAACTGATTCACGATGAAGAAACAAATAGGTTATATTTTGTAAATAAACTGAACGGAAAAAGAATGGATAAAAAGCCATTTGGACTTCAACTGAGTTAAAAAGATAGTAAATTATGGGAGTTGTATGAAAAAGGAGTTTCAATTAAGATAAACAAAGAATACAATGATTTAAATAAAAGTAACTCAGAAAAAGTAACAAGAATTGGGAAATGGGAATTTGTGCCAATAAATGAATAGTTTGAAAACAAATACAAAGCAGTAGAAAATGAAGAAAGTAATAATGAAGAAGAAAAAGAATTTGATGATTAAAAATTAAATCAATTGGAATAATAGTTAGAACTTTAAAATGCTGATTAAAAATAGATTTTTCATTAATTATTAAATTATAAAGAAGATATTAATGCAAATTCTTATATTGAAACAAATTGAAAACTTAAAATCATTACTTAGAAAAATATTGATGCTGATTTTAATAAGAATATTCAAATTCATAATCAAAAGAAAAAAAATATTTACGAAGATTAAATTAACAAGGGTTAAATATCTTTAAAATCTTAAAAGGAAGAATAATAATAATTTTTATTAAATAATTCATAATTATAAGCAAATAATAATTAAAGAATAGAAATAAAAGATAATTTATTTAAAAAGAGAATTTTATAAAATAAGAAAGTATTAAAAATAGATATAAATGAATGAAAATAAAAATTTTTATTGATTAAATATAATAAATATAATATGTATTATTTATAATACAAATATAATTAATATTTTTAATTAACAATAAATAATGAAAAAGTAAGATCCATAGAGTTAATTGTTGTTAAATTTATCAAATTAGCAATTAAAATATTTGATAAATTTAAAAATATACAAAAATTTAGTAATTATTATTTTATTAAATATAAAGATAGAATTAAATATCTCCAAAAACCAAGTTGAAGATTATCCTGATGATATTCTTACTTTGAAATATTTAAGAAAAGTAGATTGTTCTTATAATTTGATTAAGGAAATATGGGTTTATCCTTAAACTGTTGAAAACTTAAACTTAAGAAGTAATTTAATCGATAAAATAAATAATAATATTTTGAATTTAAAAAATATTTAAAGTCTTGATTTGTCTAAAAATAATTTGAAAGATATCAATAATCTCAAAAACTTATAAAGTTTAAAATATCTTTTTTTATCTTAAAATTAAATAAAATAAGTTAACTGTTTATCTAAATTATGTAATATTTTGGAAATAGATTTGTATTAAAACTAAATCAGTAAATTTGAAGATGTTGAGATGTTAAACAACGAAAATAAAAGTTTGAAAAGTATTAATTTATAAGACAATCAAATCTAATTATAAAACGAAAATTTATAAGCTTGTTTTAGCTCATTTGAATTATTTTTGGATGGTTTTATTATTAAAAATAAAAGGTACTTATAAAATTGTCAAATTTTATAAAAATATTAGAATAAATATGAATCTAAAAACTTTAATTAAAAATAATTCGAGTCTTTTTAGATTGAAGATTCTTTAGACAGTTAATAATCTCGAGATGAAATTTTGTTATAATCGGATAACAGGGTAGATTGCTTTTGAAAAAATAAGTTTACATAATCTTAAAGTTTTTAAATAGCTTAACCTGATTTTTTAATCTCTATAAATAATAATGATAAAGAAAATACTAAAATAAATATTTAAGATGATGATTTATTATAGTAATAAATTAAATATCAATAAAATTAATAATAAAAGGGTTAAATATTAATAAATAAATTGAATTTTAAAATGCTTGATTTGTCAAGTATCAATAAATAAGATAAATTAGTTGAAGATAAATTACATACAATTCACTCATAATAGTCAATTTATAATAATGAGGTATTAAAAAGCACAAAAAAAACAACAAGTATTCAAAGAAATAATTACTAAAAATAAGATAAAATAGATAGTAAAACAGTCAGATTTAATTTTGAATAAAATAAAAATATTAATAACTAATAATAAAATATTCAAGATAATAAAAATAATTAAAAATCAAATATTATTTCATAAAAATAATAAATTTTAAATAATGATGATACAAATTAAAATGCTCATATTGATTAAATTTTATAATAAAATAAAATATTTAAATAAGAATTGAATGAAATATTGGATTTTATTAATGCTGAATAATAATATGAAGATCAAAAAATATTTTAATAATCTATAGTAGAATAGTTTTATTATGTTAAATAACATATTTTAAAGTAAAATAATTTAATTAAACAATTAAATAAAAAAATTGACAAAAAATAAAAATAAATAAATAATAAAAAATTTAAATAATTTGACGAACAAATATAATCTCAAGAAATCCAGATGTAAAATAATTAAAATATTAATAAAACATATACTACTTAATAACTATTTTTCGTAAATATTTTATAATATCAAAGTAAAAATAAAATTAACAATGCTAACAAATTAAATAAAAAAATCAAAATAATATAAAAATCTTAAGAAACTAATCTTAGCAATAAAACAAATTGTCGAAAGAAGATGAAAATTTTTAAAACAATTTTTAATAAAAAATTTAATGATAATTAGAATATAGTAATAATTTGAATTAGTTAAAATAAATAATAAAAAATAAAGTATTAGATATGAAAAATAGTTAAATTACCATGGAAAATAATATATAAAATATAAATTAAAAATCTGAAAATAAGTTAGATTTTTCTAACATAAGATTAAATAGTTAACAAAATATTTAAAATAAAAATAAATAATGAAAATAAATTAATATTTAATATAACATTTTATCAATATATATTATAAATTATTCATTCATTATCATCCTCATTCTTTTTTTCATCATCACTATCAGGCTCAACTTCATTAATAGGATTTTTAGGATTAGGCTAATAAAAAAATAATAATAAAAATAAATAAATTTAAATTTAAATATAAATTACTTCTGGCTTTTCCTCTTATTCTTCTGGATCATCCATAATATCCTTAGGCTCCTAAGGGAAGAATAAAGGCTGACTATCTCCCTTATAGCCATACCCAATATATATACTGCTAAATTTACCATTCTAATTAATATGAATTATGAAATAATAATATTATAATCATTTAAAAATATGATGTTATAATAATATAATAATATTAGTATTTATAATTTATTTTATATGATAATTTAAGTTACAGCAGCGACAGTGAAAGTTCCAGGCCACTTATAATTTTTGAGTAGAATAGGAGCATAATTAATAGTAGTACCATCCTCCTTATTAAATATTTAATGCTCACCAATCTACTTACATGACCAATTAGGAGTATTTTCATCAATATTTGCATCCTCATTAATTGCCCTCAATGCATCTTACTCTGGATCATTAGCCTGATTTTCTTCCAATTAAGCTTATCTTTACTCCTCAGGAAGTGAAGCATCAACTTAATGATATACCAAACCAGCTTTGAGTATTTAAGGCCATCTATGAACCCAACCTTCTAAAGCTGACAATTCTGTTATTTCTGGTACTTTAAACTCCTCTGTGAATTCCACTTCTCCTCTTTTAAATGCTACTCCTTCTTGTTCTTCTGTTAGTTTGTACAAACCTGATGGAACTATTATACTAGAGTGACTGATACGTACTAGTTGGCATTTCAAAAAGTGTTTCTCCTTACCCATGAATATAGGATAACCATCCACAACTCCTATTAATATCATTATCATACATAAATTATTAAATTATATTATATATTATAATATATATTATTATATTAAAATATAAAACAATAATGATATGACATTATGATTACCCTCTAAGTCACCCTTGAGAATCCTTTTTAATTACCTGCTAACCTTGAGCTACTAAGAATTGATGGTTGGTAATTCTACCCATTTTTAAGTGATGCCCAAATCATGACTAACCCAGAAAGTGATACTATTAATTCCTGTTCCGTTCTTTTCCTAAAACTTTAAATCTGGTTCCTCATCGTAATACTTCTTAAGTCTTCCACTAATAACCCAATAATCAAAATTCTAACAAAGAATCTTTCCCCAGAATTATATCTCATAAGTATCATTTTCAATGGCTAACTATTTAAGAGCTGCTTATATTTTATAATCATTAACTTCTCCGAATCCTATTCCAGCCCATTCAAACATTCTACTCATTTACATCCAGTTCTAAACTTATCCTTAAACATCTTTCATTCTTTTCTTGTTTAACAGATTATTTATCAATTATTCCAATTAAGATGCACGAATAGTCATTTCAGAAGAATGCTTTTATCTTTTTTCTACTAATTCGTTTACTTCAGATGATTATGCTGGGTCTTTGTAAATAAAATAATTTTTCTTTATTAAATTGCTTAATACTTCTATATTCTCATAATCAGATAATTTTGAGTTCAGTTTCTTTTCGTCTTGAAGTTTCTTTATTAATTCACAGAGATGTTCGAAAAGTGATACCCCATTGTGACCTTTTTGATTCTTTAATAATCTCTATAAATCGTTCATTTTATTTAAATATTAATTGTATAACTTATTATTAATCTTATTTTTCTACTCTTTTTAGATTTATATACAATTATTAATTATTTTATTTTCTTATACTCATGGAATTAGATTAGTAAATTCAAATGAAATAAAATTAAATTTAATCTCTTAATTCAGAAATTCAATCCAAATCTTATCGATTAACTTAAATCAATAATTAAATTAAAACAGAAGAAAAAGCAGCTTTTAAAGAATTAGAAAAATAAATTAAAGAAAAAGATGGTACCATTAATAATTTAAGAATTTTATTGGAAGATAGAGAAAATTAATTAAAAAAAAATAATTATGATGTTCGATCAATGGTAATTTATTAATGAATAATATAAAATAGAAATAAATAACAGATGAAGAGTTATAAAAATAATTAATAATAAACTAAAATTATTAATAGTAAATTATTGATTTAAATGAGTAAGTTAAAGGTCTAATTGCCAAGATAAATGATTTTTAAGGCTAGAAATAATTTTATTAGCAAGAAATAGAAAAATATAAATTAGAAATAAAAGACAAAGAAAAGTAGTTTATAAATACAAATTTATAATTTAATCAACAAATTACTACATTATAAAATAAAATAAAAGTAAATAAAAAATTAATATTTTATAATAATTTTTTAGGAATCTGATGATTAATTAAAATTTGAAAATGATTAAAATTTATAAAAATCAAATAGATTGTAAAATTCAATTATTAATATGTAATAATAAATAGAAAAATAATAAAAAGAAATTTAAGAATATTAATTATTAATTAGTTAAAAATAAAATAATGAATAAATATAAAAATAAACTAATGAAATTTAAGAAATAATAAATTAAAATTAAAAATTATAAAATTAATTATAGATAAGCAACTAAAATAATATAAATTTGTAAAAAGGGTACGATTTAATTTAAAAATAATTGGATGAACATATGAACTAAATATAAAAAGATTAAATAATAATTTAATAATAAAAAGAGTCAATAAATTAATTTTAAGTAATAAATTTATTAATTATTAATAATAGGCTTTATAATAAAATCATATTACATAATAGAAATAAAGTTAAATGGATTAATTATAATTAAAATAATAACAATAATAATAGTTAATAAACAGTAAAACATAATCAGAAAACGAAATAAATTTAGATTAATCTTAATAATAGTAATAAAAAATTGAATAATTATAAAATTTAAATTAAAAATTATAATATCAAATTAATATATCTAAATAAGAAAGCCTTTTAAAATAAAAAAATTTAAAATAAATTGAATAAGAAATTCAAAATATAAGAATGGAATATGAATAAAAAATATAGAAGATTATTCTGTAAAATAATAAATAAAAAAATTTAATTGATGATTTGAATTAATAAATAAAAATAGAAACAGAAAACATGTAAAAATTAAGTTTATTAAAAGATAATGAATTCAATTAAATAAATGTTAAACTTCAAGTAAAATCATTAGAAGTAGAATAAATTAAAAAAAACTATAAATTATTTGATGAAAGATTTTTGTTAGAAAGATAAAATTCAGAAAAATTGAGTGAATAAATATTAAAGTAAAACTGATTAATTAGTAAAATGAAAAAATAAATATAAGAATAAGATTAATAAAATAGCTTGATGAAGGAAATGATTAATAGTTTAAAATCAAGTTTGAGACTAAAGGAAATTAAAAAAAATAGAGTTTAAAATGGAATTGATATTAAAAAAATAAAATCGGCTAATGTTAGAACTAATAGAGAATTCAGTGATAATAATAATAATATTAAAATAAGTAATAATAATTAGAATAATCAAAATATTATAGATTATAATCAAAATAATGATTAAGTATAAATTAATAGAAAAATTTATTTAGAGAATAATAAGTACAAAGCATTAAATGAAAATTAAAATTAAAGAAAAAATTCTAGAAATTATATTAACTAAAATTTAAATCCAAATTTAAATAATATTAATGATAAAAAAATAAATAAAATATTAGTTTCAGAAGATAATATAAATAAAAGTAAATATAGATAAAAAAACGTAAACTATAGCGATAATAAATTTTTAAATCAAAATAATAATAATCTAATTATAAATAACAATAATATTTAAAATAAATTTTAATTAGATATTATTGAAAATAAAAATGGAATTTAAAATAATGAGGTAAATATAAAATAATTATAATAGAAAATTTAAAAAGATAGTAAATGAAATAATTTAAAATAATAGTGTAGAATACTTTAAAAATTATAAGTTGGATTAAAAAAGTGCAAATAAATAATTAGAAATTATTAAAAGTGACTTTTAATCTCCATTGAAAATACAAATTTAAAAACCATTTTAATCAAAAAAGCTATAATTTTTTTGAATTTTTTCTATATAATATTTTCATCTATCTGAAACATTAATTAATTAATTTTCAATTTATTATATATCTTTTTCTAATTTCATTTTATATTTTCTTTATTAAACATTTTTTATATGTTGAGGAAGTTTTCTTAGTTCTTCTTCTATTTATTATTTTTATATCTTTAGTGTTTCCTTATCGGTATTTTTATTTATATTTTTATTAAATTAATCTAATTGCTAGTTAATCAAACTAATATTAATATTAGAATTATTATTTTAAACTTCATTTACATTAAACTAAGAATTATAATTTTTTTTATCATTATCAGAAACATTTTATTTAATATATCAATTCATTTTTTATAATTCTTTTTAATATTAGGTTTGAATATTATTTTATTAAGAATCAAAATTAGTTATATTTTATTACATTTAATTTCAATAATTATTACAATTTTAGTCTCCGTATTTATTTTAAATATTATTAGTGCTTTAACCTCTCAATTTAGAATTATTTTAATATTTCTGTAATAATTATTAAATTTAATTAGTTTATTATTCTTGAATAATTTTTTAATCATTATTATTTAAACTATTTTACCTTTAATAAAAACTGTTATTTTTATTTATATCATTATTTTAAATTTGATCTTATTAAATATATTTAATTTAATCATATTCAATTAATTCTTATTTTATATTATTTTAATTTAAATTATCGAATTAATTAATTTAATTGATATCCATATTAATATTATCTTTATTATTAGTTTTGTTATTAATATTTAAAAAATTAGGTTAATTTTAAACAGAAATTCTTTTAATCTATTAATCTTAATTATAATAATCATTTTAAGATTAATTTTATTTTTAATTATTAAGAAAGTTTTATTAAATTTCTTATATTTCTCCTTAACATCTACTTTTTTCCATTTAAAATCAATTTAATAAATTTTTATGGACCATTTCATTTTTAAAAATTTCTTCTTTAATTTTTATATTTTCTTCTTTTAATTATAAAATATGTGTTCTATTATCTAAATATAAAATTATTTACCTTAAAATATCATTTTCTTTAATTTATTAATTTAAACTTTGCTTTAAATAATCTAATTACATATCAATTTGTTAATATTTTCTGTTATTTAAATCAACCTTACAATAATTATATTATTATTTATTACTTCAATTTAATTATCTTTTAATATTTTATTTAATCTTTCATTATCCTACTTAATTTATTAAACAAACTGTTTATCTTATTCTATAGTTTTTCTATCTTCTTTTATTTTTTATTTCATTAAACTTATTTATTCATTTTAATTTATAATCATACTTTTCATTTAAGATAAATGATATTCATAAAAATTCATTATAAATTCAATAAATTTATTTATGTCATTATTTTATGTTTTCATAAATTATGTTACATTTTACTTAAATTAATCTGTATTTTATTATTCATTTTAATTATTTTGCTATGATTGACTTATATTCATAATAATTATAATAAATTATTAATTAAATTTTGATAATTATTATAGTATTAGAAACTATTAAAAAAATTAAATTAATTTTTATTATTTTTTGTAAAGTAAGTTAATATATAAATTGTTTTAACATATTAATAAAAATATAAAAATAATAAATTAAAATAAATAATAAATCATAAAATAACTATTTTATATGTTTAATAAGATTCAAAAAATTATCCTTTCTCTTTAATAGTAATTATTGAATCAATTTATTATCTACAAATAAAACATTTTTCATTTATTATATATGCTTTAATTGCACAATCATAACAAATTCCTCCGTGATTACATTTATTGTATATAATGTTAAAATCATTAACCATACAAATAAAACATAGTTTATCAACTATTTATCTTTCTAATTAAATTTATTATAGCTATTCATTTATATTTATTTATTCAAAAAATGTATCTCCTTTTTTTTTATATACTGTTTTATCATTTAATTTAACTTCTTATATTTTGTGAATAAATACTTATTCATTTAAATTTTACTAAAACTATTAAGGAAATTATATGAAATATAACAATCTTATAAACTTAAGAGTTATTTTATTATATAGGATTCAAAAAATCAAAGATAATAAGTTTAAAATAAGAATCAAAATAGATAAATATTAATTTACAAATAGATTATTTTCCAATATTTACAGGATTAAATAAAATAAAAATGCAGAATTTATAATTTAATTTGTAAATAGAAGTATTAAAAAAGTATAGTTTATAAATTATTATTATTGTAGTCTTCTATTATTTTATTAAAAGTTGAAAATTAGTTTGAAAACCAAGACTAAATATATAAAAATTATTGTAAGCTGAATAAATAAACTTATTACATATATAAATCTGATTATATATCCTATTTGATCATATTCGTTAAATTAAATAATAAAAACTAAACATATTATTTAAAAAAATTAAATTTGTTTCAAATATTTTAGAACTCATTCATAAATAAATTATATTTTGAGAATATTTCTAAAATCTAGAATAAATAAAAATATTAAATAATAACTCAATATTTTTAATTTTTAAAACAAATTTAAAAAAATAAACAAAACAATAAAAGAAACTCAAATATTATAATATATAATATTTAATATAGGTTTTTAAGTTGATAATTAGATTAAAATTAAAATACTAAGTATGACTATCTAAATCATCAATATTAGGAGAATCATCTACTCGTTTTTAAAAATGTTCTTTATTGATTGAAGATTAAATATTGTAATTATCAAAATTGAAATACAAAAATAAATGTGCTGTATAAGTTCTGAGAGCTATATTTTTT
>Ga0315908_10002424_pt1 | contig 13672 bp, 6 predicted proteins | sample LakEriMetagenome_12_FD_203520 | JGI IMG/M metagenome (GOLD analysis project Ga0315908, IMG submission 203520) | Freshwater fungal communities from buoy surface, Lake Erie, Ohio, United States - Buoy 4 MA124 | ecosystem: Environmental > Aquatic > Freshwater > Lake > Lake biofilm | place: USA...
ATACAACGACGAATACCTACGTAGCGGCAGCAGGTGCAGGCGATGTAAAGCAACGCCTCATTAGCGAACGCAAAGGATATGTTACAGAAACAGCGATTGGTGGAGGTTTGAATTATGACGACTTCGTGTATTTTGGAGCTTCCATCGGATTTCAAAATGTGAACTACCGCGACATCAGCTCTTATGGCGAATACTATGATGGCACAGGTGAGGTGTCAAATATGAATTTTGGCCAAGATCTCATTTCTACCGGTGTGGGTGTCAACTTAAAACTTGGAGCCATTGTGCGCATTACCGAGTGGCTGCGAGCCGGTGCTTTCGTTCAAACGCGCACGCGTATATCGCTATCGGATTCTTATTCGGCTTCCATGGAATCCAATTGGACCAATGACAGTCCGTTGAATTGGAATTCACCCATCAATAATTTTAATTACGTTGTAAGATCTCCCGGTCGTATGGGGGTTAATGCCGCGTTTGTGATGGGAGAAATAGGCGTAGTGACCGCCGACTATGAAATGGTCAATTATGCTAATTTGAAGATGGATAACGGAGGTGATTCGGATTACACGTTTGCAACAGAAAATGATGTGATTGCAGATATTTACAGAAATACCCATCGCGTAAGAACGGGGGTAGAGTTCCGATTGGCCACCAACTGGCGTGTGCGCACAGGTGCTTCGTATACACAGTCGCCTTTCGTTCAAAATGTAGCATCAAACTCGCCTATTATTTCATACAACGGCGGTTTTGGTTATCGTCATGATGGATTTACTTTCGACCTCGGTACGCAGTATCAAACTTCTACGGTGACTTATTACATGTTCGATCCTGAATATGTAAATGCTGCCGATGTAAAACAAAATCGCTTGACTATTTTGACTTCTATTGGGTTTAAATTTTAAGAACAATAGCCTAAAAATAAAAATCCCCTCACGATTGCTCGGAGGGGATTTTTTATGTCTGGAAAAATCGAAAAATCGACTTATTTCTTTTCAGTAACAATGAACTCGGTGCGGCGGTTCTCTTCGTGCTTTTCTTCTGGGCAGAAAACACCGTCGGTACATTCGTTGAGCAATTCGCGTTCGCCATATCCTTTGCTCATCATGATAGAGCGAGGAACACCTTTGGTAATTAAGTAGTCAACAACCGCCTTTGCGCGTTTAGCGGAAAGATCATCATTGTATTCAAAGCTACCGCGGCAGTCACAGTGGCTGCGGATTTCGAATTTCAAGTTTTGGTTGTTGCGGAAAAGTTTCACCAAGTTGTCGAGGTAAGGATAAGCATCTTCGCGGATATCCCATTTGTTGTAATCCCAGTGAATAGAAGGCACGTCATAAACACCTTTACGGTCTTTCGGAGAAGTGTCTTTTCCAGCAGGATCTTTCACGTCTTTACCATCACCAGTGCCATTACCACCTTCGGTGCCGCTGCCTTTGTTGCCGGCAACATACAGCTCTGGTAGTTCGAATACTTGCTTGATGTTTTTGTCTTTTGTAACACCTTTGGTCGATACTTCTTCCGTAGTGGTGAAGTGACCATCTACCTCTGTTTTGATTTTGTATTCTTTTCCAGGCTCCAGCTCTGTAGCGAATTTACCATTGCCGTCAGTGAACACCACTTTCTCAGTGCCATCGGTCAAGTTTTGGATCGTTACACGCGCACCGCCTAAAGGAAGCATGCTGTCTTTTCCGGTTACCAAACCTTCGTAAGAAATGACAGGATTTAATTCGTTGAAGCTGTAAATGCGGTCAGAACCGGTGCGGTCGCTGGTAAAGTAACCACTTGTGCCATCGGCATTCCACACCAAACTGAAATCATCGTTAGAGGTGTTGATCGGATAGGTGAGGTGTTTTGGAATGCCCCAAGCGTTGTTTACTTTTTCAGAGAAAAGAATGTCCAATCCGCCGAGGGTGTTTTGTCCATCGCTGCTGTAGTATAGTTTGTTCTCTTTAGTCGCAGGGAACAATTCATTTCCTGCTGAGTTCACATCGCCACCTAAGTTGCGCGGAATGCCCCATGAACCTTCAGTGAAGCTCGATTCCCACAAGTCCATTTTACCAAATGAACCTGTCATGTTACTCGCAAAGTACAAGGTTTGTCCATCAGCTGAGTAAGAAGGGTGAGCAAACATAAATTGCGGAGTACAGAAAGGAACCAACTCTGGTTTGCTCCAAGTGCCATCCGGATTTTTCTTGCTGGTGTACAATTGAGTGTTGCTGTCGTTGTCTTTGCTGCTGCCAAGAGCACCAGAATTCAATGTAAACGAGCGCGTAAACACCATTGTTTGTCCGTTAGGAGAAATGCAGGCTACGGCATCGTGATATTTACTATTGATATCCGAAAGTGGTTCAAGAGCACCCCACGTACCATTGTCTGATTTTGTAAAATACAAATCAGTAAAGGCGTTGTTGGTGTAAGGGTCTTTATCTCCCTTCGCTGCTGGGCTAGAAACAATCAATCCACCATTGTAAGGAACCGCAGAATAAATCGGGTTAATAGAAGTGATGTTAACCGGTTCTACTTGGAAGTACAAAGAATCGCGTTTCATTTCGCTCATCTTTTTGCAACTGGTCAACAGTGATTTCGCCAATGCATTATTGGGGTCGCGGCTTAAAATACCTTCGAAGATGGCTTGTGCTTCGCTGTATTGCCCAACGGCCATTTTAGCTTGGCCAGTCATCAAACGATCTTTATCCGAGTTGTCGGTATAGGTGCCTGTTAATGCATACTGCTCATTCGCTTTCTGATAGTTGTTTACCATCATGTAGCTTTCAGCAAGCATACGACGACCTTCAGCGTTGTCTTTTTTCGCCAAACCCTTTTCAAGGTTCCAAATTGCATCTTGGTATCGCAGATCGTTATAAGCTTGTTTACCGCTTTCAACGTACATCGACGCACAGCTGCTCAGCAAGAGGGCAAAACCCGCAATCGCCGAATAAGATGTGATAGATGAAATATATTTTTTCATAATTACTTCTTTAAGGGTGGGTTAGAAATAACGAGGTGAACGGGCTTTGATGTTGACGTTTTTACCGAAGTCAAAACCGAGCATTACTTCGTGTGAACCAGAGCTGTAGTTGCCTATTGCGGTGGTGGTATAATCGTAGGCATAACCCAAACGAAGTTGCTGGGTGATGTTCCATTCAATCATCGCTATTACAGCGTCACCAGAACGGTAGCCCAATCCAAACCAGAATTTTTGGAAGAACAACAAGTTACAGTTCAAATCAAGCTCAATAGGAGCTGCTGTTTGGTACTTCAACAAAACAGATGGTTTGATTGCTAAAGATGGATTCACTTCGAATACCATACCTCCATTTAAGTAGTAGTGACTTTGGAAATAGCGCTTGATGTCTGAACCGGCTGGGATCAAGTTTTTATCAGAGGAAAAAATAGTAGGAATAGAAAGTCCTACAAACCATTTTTTCTCTGAATAATAAGCGCCAAATCCACCTTTGAAAGTCATTGCATTGTTGATGTTGTTAGCGTAAAGCGGATCGTTAGCATCCCATACACTTACTTCATTCAAGTTAGCAGAATAGTTACTTCCTGCGAAACGCAAGCCAAGGCTAAGCGTACCATTAGCCAAACCAAATTTAGCAGCTCCATTGAGGCCAAATTCCATTTGCTTGGTTACTCCCAATTGGTCGTTTGAAATGGTAAGTCCTACACCGAATTTGCGGTTGGCAATAGGGCCATCCAAACAAATGGTTTGAGTAGTAGGGGCATTGTCAAACTTCACCCACTGACTGCGGTGCAAAGCACTTGCACTCCAGTAAGGGTGTGAACCTGCATAAGCAGGATTGAGCACCAATCCATTAAACATGTATTGGCTGATCATCAGTTCCTGTTGAGCGCTAACCCAACCAGCGGTAACTGTAAGAACGAATAGGATGATATACTTTTTCATTTTCTTCTTTCGTGTTAATGGGTTGGGATTATCTTCTCAAGTCAACGTAAGTATTGAACTCATTACTTCCAGCGGTGAACACTACGAAGTAGGTTCCATTGGGAAGATCTTCGCCATTGTCACTTTGGCCGTTCCACTCATTGTTGTAACCAGCTTTTTCATAAACCAAGTTACCCCAGCGGTTAAATACTTTGAATTCATTGTCTGGGAAGGCTGATATTCCTTGGATCACAAAGAAGTCGTTCAAACCGTCACCATTTGGTGTAAGACCTGTTGGAAGAGCCAATTCAGATGGTTCAGTCAATACAATTGTTGTATCAATACTACATCCGTTGGCATCTGTAACGGTAAGTACATAAGTACCTGCTGTCAATCCGCTCAAGTCGGCGCTGCCATCATAAAGATCGTTGTCCCAATCGTATGTGTAGTTAGGTGTACCACCTGTTACTTCTGTGTCAATGGCTCCATCTTCGCCGCCGTAGCTGCTTATGTTGAAACCGTCTTCATCTAAACTCAATACGATGTCTATCAATAAAGAGTCAGGTTGTGTGATCACCAAATCAATGTTATCGGTACAGCCTTCAGCGTCTGTCCATACAACATTATATCCGCCTTGGCCTAATCCAACAAGCACCGAGTCGGCAGTAAACGAACCGTTAGGTCCTGTCCACTCAAAGGTGATCGGTTCTGCTGCATTGGCAAAGGATAAAGTTATAGTACCTGTTCCATCGCTATTACAAGCGAGGTTTGTCGTAACGGCAGTAACATCAATCAATGGCTCAACGGCAATAGTGAAGCTATCATTATAGGTACAGCCATTGCCGTCAGTAATGATCACATCATAAGTGCCAGGACCAATAATAGTTTGATCTTCTGACGTAGGATTCACGCCAGGACCTGTCCAGAAGAAGGTATAAGGCGGTGTACCTGTATTGAGAGTTAAATCAATACCGGCGTTATTCAATCCGCATGAGGTAGAGGTTACCGCGGAAGTATAATCCAATAGATCGGGTACCGTGATGGTTTCGCAAATGGTGATCGAACAACCGTTCGCGTCAGTAATAGTTACACAGTATTCACCTTCGATATCAGTAGAGATACATTGTGAGCTAGCGCCGTTTGACCATTGGAATGAATATGGTGCTGTGCCACCTTGTGCATCGGCGCAAAGAAGCATGAGTCCTGTTTCACACACAAATTGAGGGGTGATATCGCCTGTCAATGGTGTCGGCTCTGTTAAGGTTACAGTAAGGGTAGTATCGCATCCTGAAATATCCGTTACTACGATTTCGTATGTACCTGCACAAAGACCTGTTTGACTAGCACCATCTGGCAATACAGGATTGGTCCATGTAATGGTGTAATCAGGAGAACCACCAGCTGGTGTCACGGTGATAGCACCATCGCAAGCTGCGTTACAAGAAATGGGTGTCGTAACAAACGATGCTGTTAAGAGTGTAGGCTCTGTCAAATCGAATTGTACCAGTTGGAAACATCCGTTGGCATCGGTTACCAATACTTCATTGGCACCTGCGCAAAGACCTGTTTGGTCTTCATCGGTCAACAAGGTTCCCGTTCCAGTATCCCATTGGTAGATGTATGGAGCAACTCCACCGGTTACAGTGAGGTCAATTGCACCATCACAGGCACCGAAGCATGAAATGTTCAAACCGTTTGGATAAACAAATAGTGTGGACGTTACTACTAACGGTTCTGCTGGTTCAGTAATTTCAAAACAAGCAGAAGCTTCACAACCGTTTTCATCCGTTGCGGTGAAACAGTAATTGCCTGCTTCTAAGTTTTCAATTTGAAGGTCTGTGCTGATCACGTTGTTATTGGCGTCTGTCCATTCGTAGGTAACGATGCCTGCACCGCCTACTACTGTAGCGATAAGCACGCCTGTTGTGTCACCATTACAAGGTAGGGTGAACAATTGACCAGGCAATAACACCGGAGCATCAATGCTTACTGTAAAGGGTGGGAGTTCGTCAATGGTGACTGTTTCTACTACTATACATCCATTCGCATCAGTAACGGTGATGGTGTATACGCCAGCGCCAGCACCTGTAATGGTGGTATTGCTGCTGTTCAAACCAGGACCTGTTACATCAATGGTGTAGTTAGGTGTTCCACCACTTACGGTGAAAGTAAAGCCTCCGTCGGTAGAGTTAGGACATGTGATTTGAGTAATGTCTGTTACTTCCACCACCAACGGTGTTGGTTCTGTAATGCACCATTCAAAAGTTTGATCACATCCATAAGAATCGGTCACTACTAAGGTGTAGCATCCAGGAGCAAGGTTGGTCAAAGTAGAAGCATCTGGTGCATTGCTACCAATGTTGCCTTGTGTCCACGTGTGATTGGTGTAAAATCCGCTACCACCGGCCAAGTTAGGAGTGATGGTACCGTCATTTGCGCCAAAGCAAGTTACATTGGTCACAACTGCATTATCCACGATTTCTTCTGGTTCGGTAAGAGTTACCGTTACAGTTGCCAAACAGTTATTGATGTCTGTTACATAAACGCAGTAGGTGCCTGCAACTAAGCCGCCAATGTTTGGCTCGTTGCTCGAAACCTGCGAACAGTTTGACCAGTCGTAGTTGTAACAGTAAGGAGCGAAAGTTGTACAATCGGGCGTACCACCGCTTACTGACACAGAGATCGCTCCATCGTTTTCACCGAAGCATGAAATGTTGAACAAACCACCGTGGAACGATGATGTTGAAACAAACAAGTCCATCACTTGAGGTGCAGTCAAACAAATGGTTTCGGTAGCGGAACAACCCGTTTGGTCTGTTGCGGTTACCGTATAGCATGATTCAAAAAGGTTGAAAATATCTTCATCTGTTGATCCACTGAATTGAACCGTCGGATCTGCAATAGCATCCCATACGAAGGTGAATGGTCCAATGCCGCCAGTTACATCAATGTCGATAGAACCACCGTTGGTTCCATAACACACAGGGTTTACAGCATTTATGACGTCAATTTCAATTGGTGTTGGTTCAATCAGGGTGAAGTTGTAAGTTTCTGTACATGTAGTAGTCGAAATGGTCACTTCGTAGTCACCAGCACACAAGTTGAATTGGTCTTCCACTGATGGGAGTGAACCATTCGGACCAGTCCAAACAAAGTTGTAAGTGCCAGCAGGTGTGATGTCGAATACGATGCTACCATCGCAAGTGCCGCCGCATGAAATGTTGGTTGGGGTGCCCGTAGCTACAAAGCCATCGTTTTCTCCCACCACACGAGTAAAGTCTGCGGTACATCCTAACGCGTCTGTAACGGTCAGAACGTAGCTGCCAGAATTTAATGCGGTAATGTTTTGGTCTGTGCTAGTGTAGCCGTTTGGACCTGCCCATGAGAAGGTATAAACAGCGCCGTGGCCTCCTGTTACCGTGTTAACGGTAATGGCACCAATGCCAGCTTCTGGTTGTCCACATGGGTTTTGAGTAACAGTGGTTGTGATTTGAAGGTCAGGTACACAAGTAAGTTCAAAAGATTGGGTGAATTCACATCCGTTGTCATCCGTTACAGTGAGGGTATATGATCCGCATGGAGCGTTGGTCAAATCTTCATCTGTAGAGAAAGGAACAGTTTCACCATCCCGTACCCATTCGATCACATAAGGCGCCACACCGTCTGCAATGGTAATTTGTACGTTGCCATCTTCTGCGCCTGCGCAGCTAATGTTATAGCCGCCTGGGTAAACAAGTACGTTGTCGATGTTTACCACCAATGGGTTGATCGGTGGGTTGATGGTAATGGTAACTGAACCGGTGCTTTGACATCCGTTGATGTCGGTAACACTTGCGGTATATATACCGTTGCCTAAGTTGGTGGCTACTGGTGCGGTTAAGTTCGGGTCATGACTCCAGCTGTAGAAGTAGGGTGAACATCCGCCAGCGGCTTCAACGCTTGCTTCTCCGGTTTCAACACCAGAACACAAAAGATCAATAGATCCAACCACTTGAATAGTGACTGGCTCAGGTTGATCAAGCGTAAACGTTTGGGTAATCACACAACCCGCCTCGTCGGTAATCGTTACGGTGTAAACATCCGCTGGGAGGTTGGTCAAGTCTTGGCTTGAAGAACTGAAACCAGGGTTGTTTGATGTCCATGAATACGTATATGCACCTGAACCACCACTTACGGTAAGGTCAATGCTACCATCACTTGCCCCATTACAAGAGATCGGGAAACACGTGTAATCAGAAAGAGTAGCGTCAGTGATTTGGAGAGTGTTTACTTCGTTAATGGTGAAACAATCTGAAACTGTACAACCAGCAGCATCGAGCACTGTTACACAGTATTCTCCAGCGTCCAATCCAGTTAAATCTTCATCGCTGCTCGTGTATCCGTTTGGTCCAACCCACTCAATTACGTAAGGAGGAAGGGCATTGAGAATATCGAGGTTGATGCTTCCTGTTCCGCCTGTAGCACACAAATCGTTTTCTCCCGAAAGGGCCACTTCAATCGATGAAACGTTGATGGTGACACTAGCTTCGGAAGTACACGTTGCTACGGTAGAAGTAAGCGTATACGTAGTTGTAACAGTAGGACAAACAGTAGGATTCAAGGTGTTGGATCCGGTCATGTCAGTTGTTGGTGACCAAGCGTAAGTAGCGGTCCCAGATGTTTCAGCAATGCCTTGAAGGTCGGTACACTGACCAACACAAATGTTAGTGTTGGTAGCTGTTACCTGAGCATCGATGAAATCTTGAATGTAAAAATTGACACTGTCCAAGGCCGTAGGGTTCGAACAAAGTGGATTGGCTAGATATACGGTGAGGTATTCGGGGCCTTCCGCTAGGTTATCAGCAATAGCCTCTATTGGAATAGAAACGCTTAACTGGTTGGCTGGAATAGTAATCGTAGTTGGGTCCAGTGGAATACCTGAACCAAGTTGAGTAAAGTCAGGTCCGTTAGAGGCAGTACCACCCACCCAGAAGGTTACGTTCTGTGGGCTAGGTGTAGCAAAGGTGCGAGAGAAGGTGATTAAACCATCGTTACAACCTTCTACCATGTAGTCAACTCCTCCAGCTGTAGTGGTCAATACAACGATTGGGTTCGATTCAATTTGTTGAATCATCACACCTGAGTCATACAAACGGTCACTACCATCAGCGATGATTAGTTTCAAGTGATAGGTTTCACATGGGGTAAGTCCACCTGCACGCGCAACAAGGAAGCGGGTAAAACCATCGTACTGAACATACTGCCCAGGAGGTACTTGGTTGTTTTGGAAGTAGAAAGTGTTGGAAACGTTGTTGACGTTATTGATGGCAACGGATTGGCTCGTGCTGGGAACCAGCGCCAAGTTGACATCGGTGCCAATGTTTGGGCCTGAGATGTAGAAACCAAATACGTCGTTGAAGGGTGAACCTACCCACTCCAAGTATTCTTCAGAGGCAAAGGTGTAGGCAAATTTCAACGAGTCGCCTTGTGGTACAATGTCAAACTCGATCATACACGCATCATAAGTGTCGCGGTCTTGAGCGGCATCGAGAAGGGCGCTTCCGCCAAAGTTGTTGTTAAATTGATTACAATTTAAACAAACACCACCTGGTCCTAATTGAGGAAGTCCTGATGAGTTGTTTGCACTGTCAGCGCGTTTAGCGCGACCAGTTGATAAAAGAAGACCTTGGCTGGTACCTAATTCGGTATTCAAGGATGTATAGTAACCATATGAACGTGGGTTCGCGGTTACTTGTACGTTGAAAATCTGTACACCAGGTCCTACCAGGTTCTGAACCATTTGGGTCGGAGTCAAGGTGGTGTCAACGTCAAATGTCTGACTTCGCATGGCTAATGAACTTCCCATAAGGAGGCTCAACAACACTGCGACGTTGATCCATAGCTGTTTTTTCATAAAAGAAATAATTATCTAGTTGGGTGAGGCTAGTTGAGTTTATTGACGCACGTAACGGGCTGCTTTGCATTTGTTCATGAACAACTCGTCGTTGTATGAATCGAGCTGCGTTACATAGTTAAAGCGCGCAGCACGAAGAATGGCACGAATCTGCTCCATGTCTTTGCTCGCATCAAGTGCATTGGGATTTTTTACACGTACTACCGCTAGCTTAGCTGGTACACATGACTCTACAAGCTCAAAATCTGGATGTGACGCAAATTCTTTGTGTAGTTCAACATAGGTGTCAACGGATAACTCGGAAAGTTCGAGATAGATCAACTTTCCTGTAGCCTGAGTTTGTTGAGCGTAGCCTAGAGCTGATGTGAGAAGGGCGCACACCAGAAATAGCATTCTTACTGCCATCTTTTTCAATTTAGTTTAGATTGTCGTTAAGTTGTTCTCTCCTAAGGAGAGTTAACATCATGCAAATATGCACAATAAATGTCTGTTAACTTAAGAGAAGCATCAATACTTTCTATAAGTTTTTCTAAGATCTGACGGAGTTTTACACATCCCCGTTGCCTGTGACGAGGTTTTTTTTCTCCCGGAATGAAAATAATATTGCTAATGAGCGAGTTGGCGTTGGCGATTCATCTCATACATAATCATGCCTGTAGCCACGCCCACATTGAGCGACGAGGTTTTGCCAAACATCGGAATGGTGGCTAAAAAGTGCGAGGCCTTGATCAATTCTGGTGAAATACCTGTTTCTTCCGAACCCATCACGATACAGGTGGGAACGGTTAAGTTAATTTCTGAAATGGGGGTGTTTGTTTTCTCTGAACATGAAACTACTTGAACGCCAGAGTCTTTGAGGTAGCTTACGGTTTGCACCAACGAACGAACACGGCAGATAGCCAAAAACATGAGCGCCCCGGCAGATGTTTTCACCGCATCTTCATTGATTTGTGCTGCACCTTTATCGGGTATAATCACGGCATCGAAGCCTTGGCACTCAGCTGTTCTGCATATCGCACCAAAATTGCGCACATCAGTTACTCCATCGAGTAATAGAAGACGCAAGGTTTTTCCAGACTCAAAAGCGGAGCTGATGATCTGATCCAAGTCTTGAAAAGTGATGGCAGCAGTAAACGCTACTACTCCCTGATGATTGGCGCGGGTAATACTGTCGAGCTTTTCGCCCGGAACCATTTGAAAATTGATGTTGTGATCGCGCATCAATTGGCGCAATTCACTGAAAAGGTCTCCTTGTAAGCCTTTTTTTACCAAAACCTTATCGATCTCCTTGCCAGAACGTATGGCCTCCATCAGCGGATGAATCCCCGCGATAAGATTGTTCTTCTGCGGTGGTCGTGGTGCATGTCTTCTTGGTGGATAACCCATAATCAATCACTGAATATTTTGCCCTGTCGCCATGTGGTTACCATATGCTCCCAATAGGGCTTCAGGTATGAATCGCGGTTGAGCACGTAAACGTTGTCCGAATACGGATTGCTCACCTTCGTGAATGCAAAAGTAAGCTGCGGCGCACCATTCGAGTCACTGTAAATCCATGTTTCTGAATCTTTGTTCCGATTTATGCGGTTCGGTTGCCCAAAGGCTAAGAGAATCATCCCCCGATCAGTGCGCCAACCTTCGGTGTAGGAGGTGAAATTGAGATTGGCTTCTTCTACGCGGCCGTAATAGCTGGCAATGAGCTCTTTTCCTCGTGTGCGACCACCTCCACATTCAATCCAAAAGTTGTCGATGAGCTTTTTGGAAAAACTGCTTTTTACGATTTCATCAAACTCCGCCCTACTCGTAATATATCGCAAAGGATAAATCAACTCGGTGTTGGTTTTTACTTCTGGGTAAAAAACGGAAGTTTGTATGATGGAAAGACCTGATTGGGCATTAGGATCGCAACTAATGAAATGAATGCCTTTTTTGAACACAAAACGAGATAAGCCCTCTTGCACAGTTTCCATCTCTTCGAGGTTGGCGTTTTTGGTACTCGGTAGTTCTGGATTGCCGTTAGCAAAGGGCGGCGGCGGAAGCTTGATCTCTGTGCCATCGAGCCAAAGCATAGGAGTGCTGCTATTCCTAGCTGATTTTACATAAAGTGTATCGCCGGTGCTCGCGTGGGGTAAAAAAACAAGATCGTTGAATTCAGCATCGCGACTCAACAAAAAGTTCTGTTTGTTGTAAGTGTCGGTTTTGTCAATGGTAGTGGTAAGGCCACTGTCCAAATTCCGGCGTAGATCTACTATAGCAAGCTTTAGGGTATATCGACCTGTCCCTAGTGAAAGCGGAATTTTTTTAATTAAACTATAATTTAATTCGGTATTGGTTTGATCGCGTAATTTTACGGTGCCAGTGTCAATGGTTGCATTGCCTGATGTAATGGCGTAACTGATTTCTGCTTCTGCTTCAAATGGCTTGTTAGCGCCACTTCTGGTGTGCAATAGTTCGTTGGCAGATAGTTTTACATAAAGCATGCTCATGCTATCACTCTCATGATAGACCATCACCTGCGGATGCATAGCCGTGCTTTCAAAGTCATAGCTCAAACCATTGGGCACAGTTTTGATCGGTGGTACGCTAGTCGTGCAGCCTTCTAGCATCACCACGCTTATTGCGAGTAAAAGCGATGTGCAGATATAACGTGTCAATCGATTCATTCTTCTGTTTCCTCGGGTAGATCGTTGGTGTTGATCAGGTTTTTGTTGATCTCCTTAGTGGTTTTTAATCCCAATTTACGCAACTTTTCGGCACGGGTAACTAAGTTGCCCGTTCCTTCACTGAGCTTATTCATCGCCTTATCAAACGCCGTTTCTGTCGTTTTCATGCCTTTGCGTATGCCTTCCATATCTGCTAGAAAATCGGCAAACTTGTCGTACATCTTGCCCGCTTCGGAGGCAATGAGCTCTGCGTTCTTATTACGCTGCTCTTGTTTCCAAATGCTTGAAACAGTTCGCAGTGTAGCCAACAGGGTAGTGGGGGAAACTAATACTATTTTTTTGTCCCATGCGTAGTTGAACAATTCTTGGTCGTTTTGAACCGCCGCGGCAAAGGCGGCCTCGATGGGTAAAAAAAGCAACACAAAGTCGGGGGTTATGAGGTTGCCCGCAGTTTGGTAGTTCTTTTCACCTAGTCCCTTGATGTGCGCTCGAACACTTTCAACATGAGCTTTTGACCAACGCTTACGATCTTCATCGTTGTCCGCACTGATCATAGCGGTATAGGCATTTAAAGAAACCTTGGAGTCCACAATGATGTGTTTTTGCTCTGGCAAGTTGATCACTACGTCCGGACGAATACGCTCTCCTACAGTGTTGGTTGTGCTATATTGAAGCATGTATTCTTGTCCTTCTCGCAGACCTGATTGTTCAAGTATGCTCTCGAGTACCAATTCGCCCCAATTGCCTTGGGTTTTATTGTCTCCTTTCAAGGCTACAGCCAAATTATTGGCTTCAGAGGATATCTGTTTGTTGAGCTCGGAGAGTAATTTAATTTCCGCTTTTAAGTTAATTCGCTCTGTATTTTCTTCTTTATAAACTTTTTCAACTTTGGTTTCAAAGTCCTTTAGATTCTCGCGAAATGGACGAAGTAACAATTCTATTTGTTCCTTGTTTTGCTGTGTAAATCGAGTGGATTTTTCTTCGAAAATTTTATTGGCTAAATTCTGAAATTCTACCGTGAATCGCTGGCGCATTTCTTCTGCTCTTTTTTCTTCTTCATTTAGTCGCTCTTGCAGCGAGGTGAGCAGCTGCTCTTGCTTGCCAAGTTGGGAAAGCAATTCTTCTTTTTTCGCGCGTTCGTTTTGCAACTCAGCATTGGTCTGCTGCTGCGATTGACGCAACTCCTGAATGAGCAATTCATCGCTCGCTTGGGGTTTGTTTTTTGAC
>Ga0315908_10002425_pt1 | contig 13671 bp, 12 predicted proteins | sample LakEriMetagenome_12_FD_203520 | JGI IMG/M metagenome (GOLD analysis project Ga0315908, IMG submission 203520) | Freshwater fungal communities from buoy surface, Lake Erie, Ohio, United States - Buoy 4 MA124 | ecosystem: Environmental > Aquatic > Freshwater > Lake > Lake biofilm | place: USA...
TGAGTCTCGGCAGGTATAAGATTATTCCACTCACACACTTGTAGAAAGGTCTCAGGATATGGTTTTTTCAAACCAATCACATTGGAATAATAGATTTTTTCAAATGCGGCTTCAAACAGATTAAAGTCCATTGTTTTCGCAATCATATTTTCGAACTCGGCTACGTGTATTGCATTCGTGTTGCTCAACAAAAACGTACGAGTTCCACTCTTTCTCAGAGAATTCACAAATTCCACTTCTTTGGGAAGAATGCGCAACAGTATAACATTCCATGCTTCCAACACCTTACCACGAGGAACTTCAGGAACAAATCCATGAAGAAAATCAATAAATTGATCATTATCGACTTTGCCTGTTTCCAGCAAATCGAACATCGGATTTTGTGCGGCCTGTGTGTAGAGAGATCTGAACTCTTCAAACCCAAGTTTCTCGAATGCTATAGCAGGCAACTCGTAGTCAATTTCGAAAAGAACACCTCCAAAATCAAAGATTACATTGCGAATACCGTTCAAGGAAATCATCGCATTCACTGATTGGTTCTTATCCAAACACTTCCACCGGCAGACTGCACTTTCGTCTTCATTGTTTCTGCATCGCGCCGCGAAGCAAAATGCCCATAAGCAACCAAATACATGTCTTCCTTCATACCCGCCAGCTGAGCGTCATATCCTTGCGACTTAAGCTGTTGAATAAGTCGAAGCGCATTTTCTTTCACGCGAAATGCTCCACCGATAAGCGTGTATGCTGAGGTGCTATTGGAATCGTCGGAAGTAAATTTCTTATTTGAGTTTTTACGTTCAACGACAGGTTCAGACTGATGATCATTTACTGGCTGAGGTTCAACCGGCAATTGAATCATAGGAGGTTCAACAACAATACCTCTTGCATCCGTGGTTCCGCTCACAAAATTCACCATGGATGCCACCGAATCATTTAGTAAACGACTATAATCAGTTTGAGGAAAGTTCATCGACAAATCCCAGTCGGACGCTGCCGGGGCAAAGGCCGACTGTTTTTTTGGCTCTTTGAATGGATTGATTGACGCAAAGCTCATTTCGTCGTGACCGTTTACGCGGCTTCCAAGCATCCAAGAACCGGCGAGCAAAGCGGGCAAAATAATTGCCGCAGCCACCTTCCATCGCAACGTTTTAGTTTTGTCAATGGGAATAACCTTTCCATCCTCCTTGTTTTCGCTGTTTCCGGCTAACTTTAATTGAATAGGCTTTAGACCATAAGAAGACAACAAAAAGTTCTCTTGCTCTTCAGGGATAAACTGAACCTGACCGAAACGGTCTTTGTAAAAAATCCCTACACGATCAATTGAAAATCTGCCATCGGACATTAATGCTTGATGATATTCAGCTATAGTTTGTGAGAGCTGTTCTGCAGCCTCTTTATAGCTAATGCCCAATACAGCGGAAATGTAATTAGTAAGCAAACCATCATTGTATTTCAGGCTAGGATTAAACCCTATAGATTTACAAGGAGGTTGAATAACGTGCGAAATCACATTCAGGCGTGCTGAACGGTAATTGGCCACTAAACCGCCTAAGTCAGGCAGAATCACACAATCATGCTCGTAAAGCAAATCCGTTATGAAGGGATCAAGACGCATGTGGCAAATATAATCCGTTTGGTGTTTTTAACCACTCATTACTCCCTACTTTCAAGCTGATTGCACGCTATAAAACCACATCCTGTTGCAGATGCTTACTTTTACAAACCATTTACAGCCAACTTCATGGATGAAGGGAAAGTACCACTTGTGAGTGTCATCATACCTACGCACAATCGATTACATGAGTTATCGATTGCTCTCGGTTCTGTGTTGAAGCAAACCCTTCAAAACCTGGAGGTTTTTGTTCTGGATGATGCCTCATCGGAAGACATAAAAAGTGTGGTACGGAGTTTTTCTGATAGTCGTATTGTCTATATACGCAAGGACGAAAAAAGCAATGCGAATGTTATGCGTAATGTTGGCATAACCAACGCCAAGGGGCATTACATAGCATTGCTTGATAGCGATGACGAGTGGTTGCCAAACCATCTGGAAAAAAAAATTGCCTATCTCGAGCACCACCAAGTAGACATGGTTTTCGGAAGTTCCTTTGTGGATAATGGTGCGGGGAGGGTTTTCGCTGTCAGCCGTGAATTAATGGACTCCGAGCATCCGGTTAACTATGTACTTGGTAATGGATTCGCCCAAACATCAGGTTGGGTCTTAAAATCAAGCTGTGCGAACCAGATTCGTTTCGACGAAACACTGTATCGTCATCAGGATTATGATTTCTTCATACGATTTGCGACCCAATTCAAGGTTAAAGCATCGTGGGAGCCTACATCTGTAATCCATTGGAAAAAAGGTGTAGCACGACTTAAGAATTTCGACAGTGAAAAACAATTCTTGAGTAGATATGAAAAACATCTCGACAAGCGCCTGCTTTGTGAATACTTATTCGAGCGGTATTATGCATGGAAGAATACTGAGAATTCCTCAGCCGCCGGACATTACCGTCGACGCCTCATGGATCAAATTCCATTTGTTACATTTAATCAATTTCGTCAGTTGTTTAATACCAATTCATCGATTGTTTTGCCTATTCGTTTATTCCATTTTATGACACTCGTTATACGATATGCTCTTCGATCAAACAAGTAATAGCAGTAACCTTATTTTTGCACAAATCTTCTTATGACATCATTCGACGTTATTATTATTGGATCAGGCCCCGGAGGCTATGTTGCAGCCATTCGCTGCGCACAATTGGGCTTGAACACGGCACTCGTAGAGCGTTATAACTCCCTTGGCGGAACCTGCCTGAATGTTGGTTGCATTCCAAGTAAGGCGTTACTCGATTCGTCGGAGCATTTTCACAACGCCTTGCATACTTTTAAGGAACATGGTATTGATTTGAAAAGTGAGCCGAAAGTGAATCTTAAGCAAATGATAAAGCGCAAACAGGATGTAGTCACACAGACTGTAGGCGGGATCAATTTTTTAATGAAGAAAAACAAGATTAGTGTTTTTCACGGACATGGCACTTTTCTAGATAAAAACACCATTCATGTTCAACACGAAGATGGAAAAACAACAACATTAACGGCACGTCATACCATTATAGCCACAGGTTCCAAACCTGCATCGCTTCCGTTCATTACCATTGATAAGAAAAGAATTATAACCAGCACCGAGGCTTTGGAAATGACAGAAGTTCCCAAACACCTCATCATCATTGGCGGAGGCGTTATCGGCTTGGAGCTTGGAAGTGTGTATGGTCGTCTTGGTGCTAAAGTGAGTGTTGTCGAATACATGGACAGCATCATTCCAACCATGGACCGAACAATGGGCAAGGAATTGCAGAAGTCGCTGAAGAAAAATAACTTCGACTTCTATCTCTCACATAAGGTTAAAGAAGTTACCTCAAAAGGTAAAACTGTAACCGTAAAAGCGGATGACTCTAAAGGCGCTGAATTGATGCTGGAAGGTGACTATGTTTTGGTGGCTGTGGGTCGTAAGCCATACACCGATAATCTCGGACTAGACAAGGCAGGGGTCAATATGGACGAACGCGGCCGAATTCAAGTAGATGGCCACCTTCAAACAAATGTACCGGGTATTTACGCAATAGGTGATGTTGTTCGCGGCGCAATGCTGGCGCATAAAGCAGAGGAGGAAGGTGTGTTTGTCGCTGAGACTATTGCGGGTCAAAAGCCACACATCAACTATAACCTCATTCCGGGAGTTGTTTATACATGGCCCGAAGTGGCTTCTGTAGGACAAACCGAAGAACAATTGAAAGAATCGGGATTGAAATATAAAGTAGGTAGCTTCCCGTTTAAAGCAAGTGGACGCGCGCGCGCCAGCATGGATCTTGATGGTCTAATCAAGGTATTGGCCGACAGTGAAACGGATGAAATACTGGGAGTACACATGATTGGTCCACGAGCTGCCGACATGATAGCGGAAGCGGTAGTGGCAATGGAGTTCCGTGCCAGCGCCGAAGATATCGGCCGCATTAGTCACGCGCATCCAACCTTCACGGAAAGCTTCAAAGAAGCCGCATTAGATGCCACGGGCAAACGTGCGCTTCACATTTAAATGAACCTCACCGAACAATACTTGTTTAGAAAATAAATTAACTTCAAGAATAATATATCATGGCATCAATTGTAGGAAAAAAGGCACCATCATTCAAGGCCAAAGCCGTATTAGACGGGTTCAAGGTTGTAGACAATTTCACTTTAGAGGACTACATCGGTAAAAAGCACGTTTTACTGTTCTTTTATCCAAAAGACTTCACATTCGTATGTCCTACCGAACTTCACGCTTTTCAAGAGAAATTGAGCGAGTTTGAAAATCGCGGAGTTGCACTAGTAGCTTGCTCAACCGATACAGAGCAATCTCATTGGGGGTGGCTTCAGATGCCAAAGGAACATGGTGGCATTAAGGGAATTACATATCCGATAATTGCCGACACCACAAAGACTATTGCAGATGCATTTGGCACCTTATGGGGTGAATACACATATGACGAAGAAGGAAATCTAGTTGCAAACGGCCCGATGATTTCTTTCCGTGGATTATTTCTCATCGACAAAAAAGGAATCGTTCAGCACATGCTGATAAACCATTTACCGCTGGGTCGCAACGTAGATGAAGCGTTACGTATGGTGGATGCACTTCAGTTTTTCGAAGAAAATGGAGAAGTTTGCCCTGCGAATTGGACAAAAGGGAAAAGCGGTATGGCCGAGACTCATGAAGGGGTGGCAGATTACCTCAGCAAACATTGAAAATGAACCATTCAGAAAATTCGGCTCCATGTTGGGGCCGATTTTTTTTGCTCCATTAATTTACCGGTAGGTTAATTGTGCGTCCGATGGTAGTACAGATTAACAGAACATGTAGTATGTTCGCACCTCGTTTTTAACCGGGCCTCAGGAACGGTTAGAACTTAACACAAACTTCAATTTTTTAAAACCAATAAAACCACCAATGCTATGAGTAAGAAGTCCGGCAGCAATTTCAGCTCGATCTTCCCTTACATCGCCATCCCCGTTGCTCTCATCGTGGGTGTGCTTATTTACATGTACGTACTGGGTAATCCAGCCAATTTCGAAGGAGGTGACCCTCACCTAGGCCATCCGATTGATGGCAATCTGTACGGCACCATCTACAAAGGAGGATTTATCGTGCCTTTCCTCATCGCAACGAACATCATTGTATTGACATTCTTCTTGGAACGTCTCATTAGTTTATTCCAAGCTCGCGGAACCGGTAGCGTAGACAAGTTCGTTGCCAACGTTCGCACGCTGTTGAACAACGGACAAATCGATGCGGCCATTGCAGCATGTGATAAGCAAAAAGGATCTGTTGGCGCTGTAATGCGCGCGGGGCTTGTAAAATACAAGACACTGGCAGCAGATAACACCATGGACAAGGAATCAAAAGTAGGAGCACTCAAGCAAGAACTTGAAGAAGCAACTTCACTCGAGTTGCCGATGCTTTCAAAGAACTTGGTTATCCTTTCAACATCAGCGTCACTCGGTGTATTGATTGGACTGTTGGGTACTGTATCCGGTATGATTAAGTCGTTCTCTGCGATGGCTGCCGGCGTACCTGATCCTGCACAACTTTCGGTGGGTATCTCTGAAGCACTTGTAAATACATTCCTTGGAATCTTGGCTTCTGCAGTTGCGATTTTGTTGTACAACTTCTTCAGCAACCGTATCGATCAGCTCACCTATGGTATTGACGAAGCCGGTTTCTCAGTTGCTCAGACATTTGCTTCTAAGCACTAATCCAACTGCTATTATTCACTCGTAAATAAAAGCAGAACGATGCCAAAAATCAAGATACCGAAAAGCGCACCCAGCCTGGACATGACGCCCATGGTTGACCTTGCGTTCCTCTTGGTAACGTTCTTCATGCTCACGGCTAAGTTCCGCAACATGGAACCGATTGAAGCCGACCCCCCGTCATCGACATCACTCACTCAGTTGCCTGAGAAAGTGATGCTCATTACAATAGACACTGCGGGCCGTGCTTATTTCGATATTTCAGGCAGAACTGTTCGTGAGAAGCTCATACAACGTATGATGGTGCGTTACCCGTCAGTAAAAATGACGCAAGAGCAAATAGAGAACTTCTCCAAAATGGGAACCTTCGGACAACCCATGGAGTTGTTGGCCCAATACATCTCAGGCGATGAAGATGTAAAAACTGCATTAGACAAGGCAAGCAAAGGCATTCCGCTCGACTCACTCAACAATCAGTTGGGAGACTGGATACAGGAAGGCTATTATGCGTTTGTAGACGATGCCACCGAACAAGGCATGACTAGAGAACAATTGAAAGAAGACGGTTTGCGTTACGCCATAAAAGCTGATGCGAATACTGAATATGCGAAAGTGGAGAAAGTCATAGACGTTTTCCGCGACAAGCAGATCTTTCAATTCAACATGGTCACCAACCTGGAAGGTTCAGACACAAATGCAGACGCAAACCTGAACGCACAATAACAACCAACCTCTTAAGACCAAAATACAATGGCAGAAATAGTAGAAGGCGGCGGTGGTGGTGGTAAACACGGCAAGAAGAAAGCGAAAAAAGGTTCAGCGAGAATCGACATGACTCCCATGGTCGACTTGGCTTTCCTGCTTCTTACCTTCTTCGTGCTTGCAGCAACCCTTGCAAAGCCTAAAGCCATGGAGATTATTTACCCGAAAGAGGTAGATGACAATAAAGATAAAACCAAGCTCGATGATGCCTTGGCTACAACTCTTCTTCTTGGCGAAAACGAAAATGAAGTTTTCTATTACTCCGGCGCATATAAACCCGACACTACACAGCTCATCCTAACTGATTTATCGAAGGATGGATTCCGTAAGATTATGCTCGATAAAAACAATCGCGTAAATGATCAGGTGATTCAACTCAAGGCAAAACTCGAAAGTAAAGAAATCGATGAAGCAACCTATGAGGAAGCATACAAACAAGTAGTAGGCGCTAAAGATGCTCCGTTTGTTGTAATTAAAACCGTTGAAAAGACCAAATTCAAAAACGTAATTGGTGCAATGGATGAACTCAATATCTGCAATGTGCGCAAACGCGCCATTCAAGATATGGCCGAATCAGAAGCCATAGCAGTTCGCCAACGCTCAGCAGAATTGGATTTGAAGAAAAAATAAACAGGGATTGAACCTCGTTGCTACTAAGCGGTAACAATAGAGGAGTTCAATACTAACCAAAAACACACAGCTATGACAGGTTTAATTGTAGTGCTCATTATCGCGGTTGTAGTGACCGCCGTGAGCTTAGACGTCAGCTGGACCAATATTCTTAACAAGGAACGCAATGACATTGTGTTCCAAAACAAGTTCAAAGAATATGGCGCCTACAAAATCCGTAAAGGCCATGGTATGACCTTGGGTATTGCCCTTGGTTCAACCGTATTCTTGGCCGGCGCAGGTTTCACAGCACCCATGATTTTCGGTAAGAAGGCCGAAGAGAAAGTGGAGGTCCCCGCTGAGAAAATTGTAGAGATGCTGGCACCTCCTCCGACCAACCCGGAAGAGCCACCACCACCGCCACCGCCGCCGCCACCACCGCCGCCACCACCAACGGTAGAGCAAATCAAATTCACAGAAATCGAAATCACGGAAGAAGAAGTGAAAGATCCACCACCAGCGGTGGAAGAGTTGAAAGATCAAAATATTTCGACCGTAACGCAGGAAGGTGAAGAAGGTCCTGTAGGCCCTGTTGAAGTGGTTACTATCGTGGAGGAAGTGAAACCGGAAGAACCCGTATCATTTGCCCAGGAAATGCCTCAATACCCTGGTGGCGAGCTGCAAATGCAGAAAGACATCATGGAGAATGCTCCCTATCCCGAGATGGAAAAGGAGAACAACATCCAGGGTAAAGTATATGTGCAATTCGTAGTAGAAAAAGATGGGTCCGTTACGAATGTTCGCGTTCAGCGCGGCGTTCAAGGAGGTCCTAATTTGAGTAAAGTAGCCGAAAACGCAGTGAAAAGACTGAAAAATTTCGCGCCAGCCAAGCAGAACGGTCGTCCGGTTCGTTTGGTAATGACCATACCGGTTAACTTTACATTGAAATAGTTCTAACATAGAATATTCAAAACGGCTCGCTTCGGCGGGCCGTTTTCATTTCCTATATACCGCGCGGTAAACAATTAACCGCAGAGTCGCGGAGAGAACTACAAAGATTTGATACATCAACAACTACCTTAACTATCCTCTTGCATTATCTCTGCGCCTTTTGCGGTAAACAATTAACCGCAGAGTCGCGGAGAGAACTACAAAGTTTTGAGACATCAACAACGACCATAATTATCCTCTTGCATTTTCTCTGCGTCTTTGCGGTAAAAAACTATCCGCAGAGACTCAGAGAGAACTACAAAGTTCTAAGGCGGCACGAACTATCTTTGCACCTATTCTCATTTTCTTATTGTATGCACAGAACACACACCTGCGGTGAGCTCCGCATTGAACATAATGGACATGAAGTTACCCTTAGCGGCTGGGTTCAACGAACGCGCGACAAAGGTGGAATGCTGTGGGTTGACCTCCGAGATCGCTACGGCATCACTCAATTGTTTTTCGAAGAAGGAAAAACAGCAGCCGAAATAATGACCGCTGCCCGCTCCCTGGGCCGTGAGTTTGTTGTTAAAGCTACAGGTATAGTGATTGAGCGATTCGCTAAAAACCCGAATATGCCCACCGGAGATATCGAGCTACAGGTAACGAAACTTGACATTCTCAACGAAAGCAAAACGCCACCGTTCACCATTGAAGACGTGAGCGATGGTGGCGACGATCTTCGTATGCAATGGCGTTATCTCGACCTGCGAAGAAATCCGCTGAAGAACAACTTAATGCTACGTCATCGCATTGGCATCGAAACACGCAAATACCTGGATTCCTTAGCTTTTATGGAGGTTGAGACTCCTTACCTCATCAAGAGCACTCCGGAAGGTGCGCGTGACTTTGTGGTTCCATCACGCATGAACGGGGGACAATTTTATGCTCTTCCTCAATCTCCACAAACATTCAAGCAGATTTTAATGGTGGCAGGTTACGACCGATACTACCAGATTGTTCGCTGTTTTCGTGATGAAGATTTACGGGCTGATCGTCAACCGGAGTTTACGCAGATTGACTGTGAAATGGCCTTCGTAGAGCAGGAGGATATTCTAAACACATTTGAAGGCTTGGTTCGTCATCTATTCAAGACTGTGAAAGGTATTGATATCGAAGGTGTGCCACGCATGACTTATGATGAAGCCATGAGACGCTTTGGGAATGATAAACCCGACGTGAGATTTGGTATGGAGTTTCAGGACCTTTCTACAGCCATGAAAGGAAAAGGCTTCGCCATTTTCGACAGTGCAGAAGCCGTGTTAGGAATTGTTGCGCCCGGTTGCGCCAGCTATACTCGCAAACAAATCGACGAACTCACTGAATGGGTAAAGCGTCCGCAGATTGGTGCCAAAGGCCTTGTTTATTGCATGTGCAATGAAGATGGCTCTTTTAAGTCATCCGTGGATAAATTTTATTCTTCGGAGGACTGGAAAATCATTGCACAACATGCCGGAGCGAATCCGGGAGATTTACTATTGATCCTTTCCGGAGATCTTAATAGCACACGCAAGCAATTGAGTGAACTACGATTATTAATGGGAAGCAAGCTCAATCTTCGCAATCCGGAAGACTTCAAGCCTTTGTGGGTTGTGGACTTTCCACTCGTAGAGTGGATTGAAGAGGAAGGCCGTTGGTTTGCAATGCACCACCCTTTTACCGCACCGAAACCCGAACATTTCCATTTATTGGAAACGTCACCAGGAGATGCGCGGGCTAATGCGTATGATTTCGTGCTGAACGGCGTTGAAATTGGCGGAGGATCCATCCGTATTCATGACCGTGATATTCAATCGCAGATGTTCAATCTGTTAGGCTTTTCTCCCGAAGAAGCACAAAAGCAATTTGGCTTCCTTCTGAACGCTTTTGAATACGGTGCGCCTCCACATGGCGGTATTGCATTCGGATTTGATCGTCTGTGTGCACTATTTGGTGGGGTAGAAAGTATTCGTGATTTTATCGCTTTCCCCAAAAACAATAGCGGTCGAGATGTTATGATAGATGCCCCTAGCACTATCGATCAGAAGCAACTCGATGAATTGAGTATCGCCGTTAATTTGAAATCATGAAGCACTTTCTAACTCTATTGATTGGCTTTTGCTTGTGGATGTATTTGCCTTTTCTGGCGAGCAGCCAAACAGCGAAAACAAACCTGAAAGGAGTAATTAGCAATCCGCAGCGCGATTTTTTTCTGTTGAAGCATCAGGGAAGAATTGACACAGTAAAACTTAGCAAGGAAGGAAAATTTGATCTACTCATTGAGCAACCCTCTGCCAATTATTTCACGATTGATTATAATCGTCAGAGCCTTTCAATCTATCTGCTTCCGGCAGATGAAGTTTCCCTCATGCTATCGGGAGTAAACGTCACAGATGCGAAAATTACAGGTTCCAGCGCACCCTATTGTAATCATATTATTCAGCGCGTCAAAGAAGATCGAGCATTTACTGCGGCATACCCCAACTTCAAGCTAAATGGAATTTCTCCGGAACGCTATTTTTCCTTGCGCGACTCCGTTCGAAATGCGCGAATGAATTTGCTTCAACAAAATGATAAGTCATTCTCTTTCATAACGCCCTTCCGTGAAGCTGAGACAAGTATCTGTGATTATCAAATGGGACTCGAGTTGATTAACTATAAAAATCAAGCTATCAAATCTGGGGTAACCGCTATGCCAAAAGCCTTCGAGAAATTTTTAGATGAGCTTAATGTTAACAACGAATCAATGGCATATGATGCTGCCTATAAATCTTTTGTTCTGAATAAAGCGTCATTGGAAGCAAACATCCGATATCAGCTTGACAGTAATAAATCACCGGCTCGTTATTACGAACTCGTAGTTGCTGTTATTGGTGAATGGGTAAAACCTGAGCGAAACAAAAGTGTACTCATTAGTGAGTTTATGCCACAGATTATGAAAGACGTTGGCACTGCAGATTTAACCTCATTCATTGCAACACTTGAAAAGGCATCTAAAGACGATAAGCTTATTTCATCTGTAAAAAAATACGCTGCTCAATACGAACATCTTTATGCCGGCAGAAATGCTCCGAATGCCGAATTTTACGATTCAGATGGGAACGTAAGTAAAATCAGTGATTACAAAGGAAAGGTGCTGTATATCGACACATGGGCGACTTGGTGTGGACCATGCAAGCGAGAAATACCGTTTCTAAAAACACTCGAAGAATCCTATCATGGGAAAAACGTTCAATTCATTAGTGTGAGCACAGATAAAGACGTTGCTGCCTGGAAGGCTTTCATTGCTAAGGAATCGATGTCCGGATTACAATTACATCAAAGCCAAGAAATGGAAAAAACGATGAGCTATCTATATGTAGTAAACTCCATACCTCGATTCATATTAATTGATGAAGACGGCAAAATTGTGAGCGTTGACGCCCCTCGACCCTCAAGTGGAGAGGAAATCAAAAATTTGATTGATCGTGTTTTAAATGATTAACACACGAGCACTTTGATCAAGTACAATATCATGCACCTTTGTAAAAAGAAATAAAAACGATGTATCCAGCAGAATTAGTAGCTCCTATGCGCCAAGAGCTTGACCAAGTGGGCTTTGAAGAAATGATGACTCCTGAAGCAGTTGATGCGGCCGTAAACAGCGAAGGCACAGTGTTGGTTGTGCTAAACTCTGTTTGCGGTTGTGCAGCGGGCAGCATGCGCCCCGGAGTTCGCAAAGCCATTCAAACTTCGGCTAAACTTCCATCTAAACTCGCAACGAGCTTTGCCGGCGTTGATCGTGAAGCGGTTGATCGTGCACGAAAGTATATGTTACCCTATCCACCATCATCACCTAGCATTGCGTTGTTCAAAGATGGGAAATTGATGCACATGATTGAAAGACATCATATTGAGGGAAGAACCGCGGATATGATTGCCGAGCATTTAAAAACTGCTTTCGACGAGTTCTGTTAAGGGGTTGGGTTCTGCATACAAATTCAAAACCCGAATGCGACCCCCACTTGGTAGACGCCTCGGTTTGTATGTGATTCCTTCAATCCAAAGGTGATAGAATTATCTTCTGCGATTTCTACGGTCTCATTATCGACATATTGTACAGAACCTCCTGTAATATTTTCATAACGAGCTTCGGCGTATATCGCAGGTGCAACACGAACTCTCAGGCCCAACGCCCATCCATAGAAAAAAGTCATGTCGAGATGATCTCTGTTTGATGAGAGCTCTGAGCTAAATCCACTATTATCAATGGTAATTGTGGTGGTGGTTTTAAACGTTTCAAGACCCGCGAAAACATCGCCATACGGTTGCACTCGACCGTTTAATGGTCTAACCCGTGCATGAGCCTGATATCGATTACTTGTGCTTCTTAACGCAAGATTCCCCTCTGCGTAATAATTTCCTGCAACACTGTCGGCATTAACCAATGCCACTATATCCTTATCGGTGGAACCCATATTGTTCCAAGCATAGCCAATTCCCCACTCCACCGGAGTTCGTAAAATGGGCATACTAAAGGTTCCTGCCACACCTGCCGGGAAGCCCTTGTATTTGTCTGCGAATTCTCCCAACGGCTGAACCAATTGAATTCCCAAATTCAAGTTCGGTGATCGACCTTGAGAAAACAAAACAGTCGAATTCAAGAAAAACGCAACGAGAAGAACGGTTACGAGGAATAAGTTTTTCATGGTGATGGTTTTCCCGGCGAAGCCAAGTACTATGCCATAAGAGCAAAGATACACTGTTTATGATAATACAACCATGCATTCAAGGAATTACCTTCGCTCTATGGGATATGAAAAATTACGCGTTGCTGTAACCGGAGCAAATGGGCAGTTAGGAATGGAGTTGCGACGACTATCCGCGTCGATAGAGGATATGACATTTTTTTTCTTTTCGAAATTAGAATGGGACATTGCCATTGAGTCACTCAACGAAGAGCGCGTTTTGGAAATTAAACCCGATGTTGTGATTAACGCAGCTGCCTACACCAATGTCGAAAAAGCGGAGGAGGATGTCGAAACTGCAATGGCAGCTAATGCATTGGGCCCGGGTTACCTCGCTGCAGCCTGCAAAAAGCACGGAGCATTAACCATTCATATTTCGACTGATTATGTTTTTAACGGAGCAAAGCGCGAAGCCTACACAGAAGAAGATTCTGTGCAACCATTAAATATATACGGGCGCAGCAAACTTGAAGGAGAGCGAACAATCGACGCCGCTACTAATCGATACTTCATTCTAAGAACTTCTTGGCTCTACAGCAATTTCGGTCACAATTTTTTCAAAACAATGGTGCGATTAGCGAAAGAGAAAGGTAATCTCTCTGTGGTTAATGACCAAGTGGCTTCGCCCACTTATGCTCGCTTCTTGGCGGAGGACATTCTTGCTCTTATTCGACTTAAATTAGGAGAGCATCGAGCTATTCCCTATGGAATTTACCACTACACGCAACAAGGAGAAGCAAGTTGGTTCGACTTTGCTCGCGAAATAGTAAGCGGAATGAACATTAAGGCGAACGTTGAGCCTGTTGAT
>Ga0315908_10002426_pt1 | contig 13670 bp, 6 predicted proteins | sample LakEriMetagenome_12_FD_203520 | JGI IMG/M metagenome (GOLD analysis project Ga0315908, IMG submission 203520) | Freshwater fungal communities from buoy surface, Lake Erie, Ohio, United States - Buoy 4 MA124 | ecosystem: Environmental > Aquatic > Freshwater > Lake > Lake biofilm | place: USA...
ACTATACCATTTCTATTACAAATTTGAAGCTTCTTTTTCTGCGAGAAGGTAATTTTCAATTGCTTAATCTATAAATTTCATATGGAAATAGCATTCTCCTATCATACATAAATCATCGTATTTTCCATTGTAATTTTCATTATCATTTTTTATTTTTAAATCCATTAATTATTTTAATCTGTTTTTTGCTAATTCATATTTCTCTTCTTTTATGAATTATTTTATTATGCTATTTTATTGTTCAATATTTATATTACTTCCTTAATTAATTATGCAGTATCCATTTTTTAATTTTCTCAATAGTTTTTGCATGTGATAAAATTATATTATTAATATAATTATATAAAAATATATAATGAAGAAATAAATTGATAAAATATAGTTATTACTATTATTTTATTGTTTTGTTAATTTAATTGTAAATTAGTCTGATTTTTTTACAGAAAATGAACAGAACCTATTATTTGAAACTAGTAATATTCCAGAAATATGGGGAGATATGACTGAATCCTAAATTGATACTAATTTAGAAAATTAGAGTCAATTTTTTTATAAGAATTTATAAAAAAGCAATACAAGTCAAAATTTAACAATTGATCTAGATTAAAACCAAATCAATTAATTTTAAATTGATAGTTCATTAATAGATGATTTATAGTCTACTTTCGGTGATACAGTTTTAAAGGAATTTAATATTTTTATCAATCATAATAATACTAATAACTAATCAACAGTTAATAAAGCTGATTAGAAATCTTTTTTAAATAAAGATTATTAATATATAAATACTACTAATAATATTTCTGATCAATAATATAATTATTAAGCCAATGATTTCTAAAAATTATTATAGACTCAAAAATAATAATAAAATTAAAGTTTAATTATTTTAGAAAATGACGAAAATAATATGATTAATAAAACAATTTTAAAAAATTAATCGTTCATAAATTAAATTAATAAATATTAACATTTATAATAGCAATAATCTTTAATTTAAAACGATACAATAATCTAAAAAAATAATTCAAAAATTACAGAAATATAAAAAAATAAGGAAATTAGATAATAATCATTAATTAATTCTTAATTTTATTAAAATATGACTAATTAGGAAGTTATTAATAGGAATAATGATACTTAATAGTCATTAATTCTGAATTAAAAATAAATAATTTCAGATAATAATAATAATAGAAGTAATAATAAGACAAATATTCAATAAGAAGATTAAGATAATAAATCATAATTGAAGTCTCTTTTTAGTTTTATTTAATAAAAACAAACAGTAAGCAAAAAAATTGATAACAAAATAACTGATAATAATAATTTATAAGAATAATTTAATATTACTCATATTGATAGGGAAACTGATGATTCAAAACTAAATGGATTATAATTATCTTTGAAATTATAATAATTATTTCTTTAATAAGAATAATAAAAAAAATAATTACAACAAGATTAATAAATATAATAATTATAACCATAACCATTATAAGATTAAAAAGAATAATCTAATTAAAATATTACAATCATTACTCAAAATAATTAATTAAATTAATAATAAATTAAATAAAATATAACTTAAAAGTAAGAATAAATACAGAAGTAATAAAATAGTTAAAAAAATAAGCAATCAATTAAAGTAAAATATGATGCGTTTCCTTAATTTTTAGAAGATAAAATCACTTAAAAATATGATACTTTTCCTAATTTTTTAGAAGATAAAATATAGAAAAAAAATTTTTATGATGGATTAGATAAATAAATCTAAATAGAATAAAAAGGTAATTTGAATGATGAGTCTCAATTTTTTACAAAATAAAGTGATTTAGAGATTCTTAAATAAAAACAAAAAGATTAATAAAATATATAAAAATAATAAATAGATAAAAAAATTCAACTTAATAATAATTAAGTTAATACTTAATAAAAATAGTAAAAAGATTAAGAATTAAATGATATGATTAATTAACTCACAGAAAATGATAATAATGAAGATCTAAGCATGTATGATGAATTAAAATAAATAAAATTAGGAAATAAAAAAAACGATACTCAATAAATGAAAAATAATATTTAATAAGAATAAAATTAAAAAAAAGATACAAAAATTTAAATATAAAATTAAATAAAAAATAAAATTACAGAAAAATTGAAATTGCCTTCATTATTTGAACAGATGGCAACAAGTTTGTCAGTAAAAAAAAATGATATCAATACAATAAATAATAAAAATTTTGATAATATAAATAATAAAATAAACAAAAAAAATTCTCTTTTTCAAGAAACAATAAAGAACACAAGAATGGTTCAATAAAATAATAATATTTAAACAGATTTAAATGTTAATAATTAAAAAAATAATTTAGATTAAGAAATAAAGGAATTGTCAAATGAAGATAAAAAGCATTATGATGTTGTAGTTTCTAAATTAGATCAAATAAACTCCGTACTTAAAAATATGTTAATTACATAAAAAAGTTACTATTTACTATATTAATAATAAATTAATAATAGAATTTATGTTTTATTTTTATTAAATTTTAGTTAACAAACTATCAGAAAAACCTCCTGTATGGAAAGAATAAGATTTTAAAGAGCTATCTGATTTCTAAAATTTCCAGAAATAATCATTTGATGTAAGATTAAATAAGTTGAAAAGTAATTGGAAAAAGCCATAAAATATAGTAAACAACAGAAGATAAGGCCTGAATTTCATGTAAGAAAACAGACAAAAAAATAATGAATCCCTATTCTCGGAATTAAAAATAATGTAAAAGCCAAAAATAGACCCATAAATAAACTTGGATAACATCCCGCACTTTGAAATAATATGAAAAACTAAAAATGATATCAATAAAATATCAACACAAATTAAGTATCTTAAAACTCTCTCCCTTTTCAATATTACTTAACCTAAAAATATCATTGACCTTCAATTCGTAAGGCATGACAACTTTGAGCCAAGTACCATTGGAACTATTATTATCAATGATTTTTAATTCGCCATCATGTGCGTAAATAATTGTGCAGTGTTAACTACTCAAAATATTGTCTTCAATCAAAATGTAATTAACATCTACATTATTAAATTATTATTGCACGTTCTTTTAAGTCTTACGTCCAAATTAAATAGATTATCCTTATTTTAATTAATAACATAGAGATGTCTTATTGATATTTTTCATAAAAATACCTTCTTTTTTTTCTACTAATATTTTGTAAAACTGGTTGTCTTTAAGGAACCCGATCTTAATAAGTGAATTGCCTAATTCTATTAAACAATTATTAATAAGCAAATGTTCATCTTGGATTTTAACATAAGAACCATTCTATGAATTATTATCATATAATTTATAACTCTCATTTTCCTTTTAAATATAAGCATGGGTACTGGATATTTACTGATTATCTAACACAATATGATTCTAACTATTACGACCAATCAATACTTTTTAAATATCTTTTTCAATATTCAATTACAAATACTAGTTATCTTTATAATGTCCAATAATTATTTGAGAGTATTTATAGGTGGCTTTAGCTCTGTTTATTTTTTTGATAGTACGAGATTCATAAGCATCGATTTAGATTTCATTGATGTTTCTGCGTTTGAAATATAGGATATCATAAGGCAATTTTTTATTGCTTTCTGATTCTTCTTGTTGTTGGACTAGTTCTTTATTGATTTCTAGCTGAAAGGGAATCACGATATTTCTGTTCATATCTATTAAAGGAGTGTTTTTTAAAGAACTGTAAATTTGGTCTTACTCGAAATTGTTTTGCAGTAATGATTGAAATATCAAGGATGTTTCGATCTCGTTTTTCTCCATTTTATTAATTAATTACTTTATTATAGTATCTATATTAAATTCTTATTTTTATTATATTTATACTTGTTTTTTTATATCATTACATAATTTTATTTAATTATTATTTATTTTAATAATATTTTCTATTCATTATATCAATAATTTCCAATTATTATATGAATATTATATCAAAACTTTTTATTTTTAATTTTAATATTAATATATCACCTTGTTATTTTATTATAATTCCTTTTTTATATTATTTTCTATTATGGAATTAAATATAATTGATGGGAAATATATTCTGGATAAGAAATTGGGCAGTGGATCTTTCGGGGAAATATTTCTCGGTAACGCTTTTTAAAATATCTTTAAGGTATAAATAAACTGTAAAAGGAAGATAAGGTTGCTATAAAATTCGTATTAATTTTATAATTCAATTTCAAAGGAGAAGATAGAGTCACGATGTCCGCAACTTGAATACGAATATAAATTACTGAAATATTTGCAAGGAAATCGTAATTAATAATTATTATTTTAAGCTGGCATTCCTAATGTTATTTCCTTTACTAAAACATCAACTAGTAATATCATGGTTATGGAAATTTTGAGTTATTCTTTAGAAGATTTATTTGAAAAGTGTTAGAGAAAATTTTCTTTAAAAACAATTTTATAGCTTGCAGATTAAATGGTATTATTAATTATTTTTAAACTAATTTATAATATTTAATTATTAATACATTAAATATTCCTATATTTTATATTGATATAATGAAAATAATCCCAAAATAAAAATTAAGAAAATATAGTTTAAAAAGATATTAAAAATATTAATAAAATAATATAATAATAAAAAATATAGCTAGACAGAATAAAATACGTTCATGAGAAAAACTTCATCCATAGAGATATAAAACCGGATAACTTTATGATGGGAGTAGGGAAGAACTAAAATGTTTTATACATGATAGACTTTGGTTTAGCTAAGAAATTCAAACATTTTTCAACAGGACTTCATGTTTCATATAAAGAGGGCAGATCATTAGTTGGGACTGCAAGATACGCGAGTATTAATAATCACAATGGAATTGAACAGAGTCGGAGAGATGATTTGGAAGGCATTGGATATGTTTTGATGTATTTTTTGAAGGGCTCATTACCTTGGTAAGGTCTTAAATGTAATAAGAATGAGGATAAGTATGAGAAGATCAAATTAAAGAAGTAGGCTACTACTCTTACAGCTTTGTGTAAGGGATATCCTGGTAATTTATATGCATATTATTTATTATCATAAATTTAATTATTTTGTTATTTTACTATTTTAGCTTAATTATCTTTTAATTTATTTATAATTTATTATGTTTTTATTTTAGATGAGTTTTATCTATTTTTAAAATATGCTAAAGAGTTGTAGTTTGAAGAATAACCGGATTATGATAAGTTGAAAAAGTTATTTAAGGAATTGTTAATTAAAAACAATGATACTATGGATTATAATTACGATTGGAATAATCTAAAATAAATTAATTGAATTAAATATTATCTATTAAATATATAAATAATTAATTAATTTGATATTATAATAAAATAGAAATGAAAATGAAAAAAATATTAATGATTAACATAAACAATAAAAATAATTATTATGATATAAAATAGTTATAAAATAAAAATAATATCATAGTTTTTAATAAGTAAATAAAAGTCTGCTTCTTTTAGTATTATTAAGATTATTTTCAGTTACATCAATAAGCTTGAATTACTAATTAACAGGCATCATCTTAATTACATCTTCTCTAAAAAAATAAATTAATGAATTTTTAATATTTACATAGTACTTGCCAATTCAAATATCCAAGGATAAAGAAAGACAAGCATTCCCTATGACTTCAATAAATTTTAGGAAATATTGAATAAACTTTCCACTAACTCATTCACTTCACAATTTTTAGTTGGAGGAAAATACTAAGAATCTCTATAAAATTAAAAAGTATAATAATTAATTATTTTTATTTATTGTAATGATAATTTGATTAACTATTATGAAAATATGATATGTATGTGATTAAATAAAATAATAATATACTCTTTTTCTTTAGCGAGATTAATTTATTACATGACCTACTAAATATTATCATGATTTTTAAGTCCACTTTATTTAACCCTAGCCCTAATTCCATATGGAGGATCACATACAATAGCATCAAACAAAAACTAATGTCTAAAACTATTAACAGAAACATCAAACTATAATAAATTAGGCCTTAACAACTAATACTAATCAAAATTAGTAAATACATTAGCTTTACTAATTGCTTAATTATCCTTAAAATATTAACTCTGCTTATTTAATCTGCCGACTTTAGTTCCTTGTAATACTCAATAATCAATATCACTGCCAAAAGTAACAGCATTAAAAACTGCACAAGGAATTAATAATCCGCCAGTTCCGCAAAATAAATCCAATACATATTAATTGGATTCCACTTTAGCTTAATTAGCCATTAGAAATCCAAGATAAGGGTCAGCACTAGTTGGTCCTACATAAATTCGGTTGTTTATTTTGAAGTTTTTGTTTATATATTTCATTCCTTTTTTGTTCTTTAAAATTTGTTTACCTATGTATATTATATCACATTCTTTTATTAGTTGATCTTTTGATAATACATTGTGATTTTCGTATACTTTTATTATCTGATCTGGATTCTCTAAATTTATTTTGCATTTTAGATTTAATTCTTTTAATAAATAGTTAATCTTATCGTTTTTGTTCTCTTGGCTTAATTTTTTGTTTACTGCTTTTATTTTTATAGCTATAGTTTTTTTATCATCATTATATTAATTAAGAATATTTTCATCAGCATTCTAAATTATTTCTTCATAATTTTTTCCGTGTGAAATAACTTGTAAAAAGCATTTAAGCATTATAGATCTTTAAAGAATTTAATCTGCAATTTCTAAACTAGGTAAATTGAGAAAAACTAAAGGAAAATGTTTAAATTTATCTTTGGTAATTTGATATTAGTTTTATTGATAAAAAGATTATTCAAGATTTAGTTCATATTAGAATAAATCACTAAGATCTGTTTATTTGCTGAATAAACTTATTAAAGATTTAAGCTCTGCTAATGCAAATTCTGCAAACTATGGTTTACCTTAAAATATTGCAAGTAATTTCATTTTTAATTACTTTATTTAATTTTACCAATAATGCTTTTATAATATATACAATTAATTCTTCTAAATATATAAATATTTAAAATATTTGAATTATTTGAATATTTAAATATTTTAAATAATTAAATTATTTTAATTTTTATAAGTTTTGAATAAATTAAATAAATATTTTAAATCTTTAATTATTTTATTTATAAAAATATATCAGAATCCTCCTGAAAAGCAACAGCCAAAGCACTTTTTCAGAAAAGTTTGAGCAAAAGGAATTAGACTTACTGTGTACCATAAATATGATAAATATTAAATAATAACAAAAATTAAAGTAAGAATCCTATTTTTTATAACAAAGGCACTTATTAATGTCATTATTATTGAAACAAAAAATATAATAACAGTTAATATTCTAGCTTTATCTTTCATCATTTCGAATTATTTTTTAGGGCCATTCAAAAAACAAGATCTAATTATAATTAAATATATTAATTTATTAGTACCCTGAAATTGAAATAAGATTACCAATTGTTAAAAGAATTGCAAATCTAGTAAGGTCAGCTCCAAAAATAAAAGTAATTGAAGATATTATACTGATTAAAAAGCCTTAAATTATTTTGAAATTTTACCTAAAGCAAAACATATTACATACCCGTATAATCTTTAAGTATAAGTTAAATTGCAACATTAACAACCACTTTCATCTTTTTTGGTAGATTAAGTAAAATTTAGCAGTGTTTCCATATATTTTTTATTAATTAAATTATAATATTTTAGTATTTATATTAAGGTATTATAAATATTAATTATGTTATCATATTTATTACTATTTTTAAATTAAATGTATTATTAATTTTATTATAATAATAAAATATATATTTTTTAAAATTAAATTAGAATACAAAATTTTTGGGTTGAAATTTATTTGGGAAAAATGAATTATTTTATATAATCCAATTTTTTTCTTTTAATTTCCTAAAAATAAGAAAAAACAATATTTAAATAGGAATATTTTTTTTTAAACAAATGAATCAAAATTTTAAGTTATTTAAATACAATATATTATTAAAATTATAAATTATATCCAACTGTATAATTTTAGGGGAATATAGATTATTTATTAAGAATAAATCAATACTGATTGAATTAGAAGCAAAATATAGTATTGATATAAATGAGGTTAACGGTTAATTTTTTGTTGTTTAAATTTTTTAGTATTTTAGAGCTAGGATTTATGATAATAAAAATTTTTTTATTAAAATTATCTTCAGATTTAATATATTAAAAATGTGAATTTAAAAATTTAAAAATTTTAATTTTTATTATCCGAAAATAATATTTTAAACTGCTATTTATTTTTATTTTAAAATTTATTATTTTTTGAATTTTTAAACCGTAATTTAAAAGAGATTAATCATAATATACCAGAATTTCTAAACTTGTGAACGAATTTAACGACTTTTAGCATATAAATATATACGTTTTTACTTTTGAAAGTCTTTTATTTTTAAATAGAAAAATTTTTAGATTTATTTATATAAGAATTTTTTTACGATATTGGATTTATTAAATGAGTAATATCTAATTGTAAGACTTAATTTTTTTAAATAGTAATATAGAATATTATACCAATTTAAATAATTTAACTAAGTATACAATGAAATAAAAATAAAAGTTAAAACTATTACAAAAATATATGATAAAAAAAGTTATTAAAATAATTTTTATATTTTTATTATTTTATATTTTTTTAAATTAAAATAAAAAATAATTTTTAATTATAATAAAATAAATATTTATTTTAATTATTTTATCAATTTTTGTTATAAAAAATATTTAAATTTTAAATAATACAATTTATTCGAAAATGAATATAGAAATGATTAACTAATTTTAAATTTATAAAATTGATGACATTGAATAAATAATAAATAGTGTATTTAAGGATTAAGGGCTTTCTAATGCCCCAATAATTCCTAAAAATAAAATTGATTTGGAAGGATTATCAATTTCTTCAATTGATAAAGTTAATTCAAAATTAAAAATAAATTCCTTATATTTAAATTCTTCTCATTAAGAATTTGATAAATAAATATAATAGTCAATTTAAATGAAATAAAAAAATATAATTAAAAAAAATAAAATAAATTAGTAAAATAAATGAATTTAATTTATTAATTGATAAAAGTAAAAATAAAATATTGAACAAGTTTTTTAATAATTAAAAGAAAATTAATTAAAAATTAATTAATAAATTATTTAAAAAGGTAAAAAATAATAAGGTTAATAATAATAAATTTAAAAAACTTTTTTTGAATAATATTAAACAAATTTTAACAAATTTATAATTCTTTCATTAATATATATTCTTTTAAATATATATTTATTAGTAATTTATATTCTTTAAATAAAAAAATTAGATAGCAATTCTGCAATATAAAATGATATTTAAATTTTTATAGGATTATTTGGCTCAATTGTCTCCATTATTTTGTCTATTTTAGGATATTTTATATTTGATTATAAATTAGAAAATAAATTTTTTGCTTTATTTTATGCTATTTGTTTTCTAATTAGGGATATTTTTGTTATTATATGGATATTTCTTTCAACAATAAATAACGATAAGTCAACACTTTTTAATACAATATTTAGTATTATAATTTTTTTAATTTCTTAAATAAAAAATTACTATACTTATCAATTATATAAAAAAAAATTTAAATGATATATACATAAATTTTCATCAAATAGAATTATTTTATAATAAATATAAATTCTTAATCAAAAATTCGTATTTTATTAAAAATATTTATCTAAAATTTATTCAATTAATTAATTTATTTTATTGTTATTTATGAAACTTTGTTAACACGCTTCTAAAATTTATAAAAGTTCTATTTATTTATTTGATTTAATTAGGTCAAAATTTTATTTATATATGAATATAAATTATTTTAAATTTATCAATAATTATATAATATTTTAAATTTCAGATTCAATTTAATAACAATTTTACAAATAATAAATTAATGATTAAAAATATCCTAGATCATTATATTCCTAAATATAATAAAATTAACTATTTTATTCTAAATTTTAAATATAATCTATGACTTTTTCTATTATTAAGCAGCAGTTATATTATTTTTATTCGTATAATTCATTTTAACAAAATAGTTTAATTAATTATATATCACTTTAAGATTCAATAAATTTTTCTAACAGCTGATCTTCTAATATAAAATTAAAAATAATATTTAGATATTGAGTCGTAAAATCTTACTTTTTAAAAACTTAATTTTAAAAATTATTCTTATAATTTTAATTTATATTTACTTATAATATATTTTAGACAAGAAGTTACAATAAATCTTTTTCCTAAAATAATTATTAAATTATATCTAAATCACACATAGAAAATAATTCTAAAATATCTAAGCACTATAAATATAATAAATTTTAATTAAATAATTATATGAAACTATTAAAAAAGTACATATGATTTTATTTCTGTTGCTTATTAACATTCATCTATAGAAAATGCAAATTCAATAAAAAAAAAATTCATCTTTAAATCAAAAAGTTCTTAAATATAATACTACATTAATTTATCCATTTACTAATTAGTTTTAAAAACTTGTAAAACTATTTAAAGAGATTCAATAATAATCTCTTCATTCTCAATTAAAAAATAATCTAAAATCAAAATTTTTAATTACTTACTTTAAAAAATAGGCTATAATAATTTTATCATATCAAAAAGATTACTCATATGAATTTGAATATTAAAATTTTCTATATAAGTTAGTACTTAATTTATAAATCTGACAAAGTATAGTATATTATTTTATTCTTAAGGATTTATTTTACAATACCAAATATGTATCTATTAAAATAATGGTTTGTTTATATCATTTAATAAAGAATATAAGATATATTCACTGTCAATTATGATATTTTAAATGAATTGGCATAAATATCAAAAAGATATATTATCCTGTATTAATAATTAATTATCTGTCATATTTATTAATATACTTAAATATTTTTATTTTCTTAATTAAATTTTAAAATCAGAATTAATACAAAATGTTACTAAATATAATAATTCTAATATTATTTATATCATTTAAATCTATTACTAATTTTCGATAGTTAAATATAATTTTAAGATAAAATCTGTTTTAAATGAAAGATATTATATTTTATCAACTTAATCTAATTTTTACTTAAGAAATATCAAATTTTGTATAGTATTTTGTTAAACTTTATCTAAATCAATTGAATCAATAATTGTCTATATTTCACTATGATTTTATTAATTGGAATTATTATTATTTTATTTAAAATTTTAAAGACTTTCTTTATTAAATTACCCATAATATTTTTCTCAATTTTTAGCTTGAATTTATTTTATTTTTTATCTTTTAATACTAGTATTTAAATTTTGTCTTTATTTATTAATTATTTTTTTATAAATATTATTCTCCATATATTAAATTATTTTAATTGTTAATTATTATTAAATTAAAATTTAATTAAAATTAAATTTAAATGAATAAAAGTGAAAATAAATCAAATTAAAAAAAATATATTTAAAGCTTAAATACTTTGAATACAAATGATACTTTTGAAAATAAAAGATTACTAACTAATGATTCATTATAATTCAATAAATAATTAAATAATCATAACAAATATTATTAAGATTAAAATAATAAAATGAATAATCAATTTAAGTAAAATTTTAATTACTAATTTATAAAAGTTCGATTGATTAATTTAATAATTAGTTTTTAACCTAAGAATATGAGAAAATTTAATTCAATAAGGCTCAATCAATTTAATAATCATTATAAAGTTTTAAAAATTTATAGAAAATAAATTTAAACTTAAAATAATCAAAAGAATAAGAAATTCAAAAGTCGTATTACAAATAAAAAATATAAATTTAGTAATTAAAATTTAAAAATGAATAATTATTATAATAAAAATTACATAATGAGTAATTAATTCAATTTAAATAATCTTAAGATTAGAAATCATAAAAAAACATTTATTAACATAATTTTGAGTAGATAAATAAATGTTAATAATAATTAAAGTAAAGAGAAGAAAAAATATAATATCTTAAAAAATTTTATAATAAATAAATTAATATTATTTCCATATAATAAATAAAATTGTAGGAATAAAATAATTAAAAATATACTGACAATAAAATATTTTAACTAAAGAAAAATAATTCTTAAATCATTTAAAATATTAATTTTTTAAATAATAAAGTAAATTTAATTTTAATCAATTTAAGTAAAATAAAATTTAATAAAAAAAAAATTGTTTTTAAGATAATGTTGATTAAATAGAAAAATATTAATTAAAGTTATAAAATTAATTTTTAAATAAAATAAATCATTCAAATAAAAATTTAAATAATCAAGACAATTTATTTTCTATTAATGACTCTTTTTTTGAAATTGAATAAGATTAGAATGAAAATTTATCTGATTTTATAAAATAATAGAAAATATCTCAATTAGATTTTTAGATAATTTAATTATAAAAAAAATTAGAAAAAATAAATTATTAACTCAATTAAAATCAAGAAAAAATTAATAATTATGATTAAATTAATGATAGTATTGAAATAGAAATTAGATTAAAAGATTTCGAAAATAAACTATATAATTTTTAATAATGCCTTAGTAATTTTAAAAATCTTTAAAACATTTAATAAATAGAAAATATACTAAAATATTGATTTATAAATATTTTATAAGAATATGTTTTAAATAAATATCTTTTAACTAATAAACTTAAAAACTCTAAAATAATTAGAAAATTAGTAAGAGATTAATATATTTAATTGTTAGAATTAAAAAAATATTCATATATTAATGTTGAAAAATTTTTGCGAGCAATATTTTATTTTTATCATCTATAAATACATTCAGTTTTTAAAAAATAATTTAATCTTATAAAAATAATTTATTAACTTTTAAGAATGATATTTTAAATTAGTCTTAAATTAAATTATAATATTAAACAATTATAATTTATTTTTAAAGAAATTAAATAGAAAAAATATAATCAAATTATTATTATAAAATTGAATTTCGACTAAAAGAATATTTTAATAAAAAGAATTTTTAAAATATTTAATTATTATTCCTTATAATTTAATTTATTAAAATATCATAAATAATATTATTAAATAAAATATAAAATTAAAATAATTATATTTTTTTAATATAAATTAAAATCTATTATAATATTTGATATGACTTTTTATATAAATTAACAAATAAGATATGATTATAATAATAAATCAAATCAAATAAAAAATGAAGATATGCAACATTTTTATTTCAGTGATATACTTAATAATAGAGTTGGTAGAAAGTCAATACTCAATAGATAATAATGGAAACTTATAAGGCAGTTGTCCTAATAATATGAAAGATATTTCCTGGCAGAAAAATTTAAAGGATTGTCCAAGTACTAATACTTATCTAGTCTTTCCTGCTATGAATCTTATCAACACTTTAAGAGATAAGTATTGGGTAACTCCTGATGGATCTCCTTACATTTATTCGGTAAATTGAAATTTTATTAATTCTAAATTTATTTAGAGATCAACCATCAAATCATGTTTTTAACTTTTGATCTATAATTTATATC
>Ga0315908_10002429_pt1 | contig 13664 bp, 6 predicted proteins | sample LakEriMetagenome_12_FD_203520 | JGI IMG/M metagenome (GOLD analysis project Ga0315908, IMG submission 203520) | Freshwater fungal communities from buoy surface, Lake Erie, Ohio, United States - Buoy 4 MA124 | ecosystem: Environmental > Aquatic > Freshwater > Lake > Lake biofilm | place: USA...
TTATTATTATTATTATTATTATTATTGTTTATTTATATTATTATTATTATTATTATTGTTTATTTATATTATTATAATCTATTATAATTTATAGAAAATTTATAATTATATTTATGATTATTTAATTAATTATTACATAAATATTTAAATAAACTGATTATAGTATATAAATGATATAATTGATTAATAGTATATACCCTTAAACGATAAATTTCTTACCCTATAGCCCCTACTTAAACCCAAATTTATTACTAACCCATTCATTATTAACCAGCTCTTTAGTAGCTAAAAAAACTCCCAAGCCAGTACTTTCAGTCCTTCCATCAATACCTCCTTAATTTAAACTTTTACCTGTACAAATTCCCTGAGCATTAATATCATCCATTCCAAAATGCTAACAATAAGTATCTTTAATCCAATTCATTTCCTAATTACCTGTTCCAACATCAGGTCCTGGGACATCAATACTAGGTCCAATGAACTTCCTCTTAGCCATTTCCAATGTATAAGCTCTTGTCAATTTTTCCAATTCATTTTTACTCCATAACCTTGGATTAATCTTAATTCCTCCTTTGGCTCCTCCATAAGGCAAATCTACAACTCCGTTCTTGATAGTCATTAAACTTGAAAGTGCCTCCACTTCCTCCATACTTACATGTTCACTGAACCTAGTACCTCCTTTAGTTGGTAATCGATGATGTTTGTGTTGGGCTCGATATGATTCTACTGAAGCGTAACTACCATCATCTCTTTTTATTACTAAACGGACTTTCATTACTACGTTGCATGTTTTATACACATTTAGTTTGTCTTTCGATATGTTTGTGTATGATGCTGCTTCATCGAAATATTCTTGAACCATTTCTAAAAATGATGGTTATTTACTTTAGCTAACTGCTTTTGAAAATTCTTAGCTTTATTTATTTATTGTGTTTCTTAGTCTTAGCAGTTAGTACTATGATTTTACCTATTTTAAAAACATTTTTATTCTTTTTCTAATTATTATATTTTAGATATAAATCTTAATAGTAATTATATTTATTTTATATTTAATTGTTTTTATTTTTTTATTTTTTTATCTTTTATATCATTTAATATATATTATTAGCGTTAATCATTATATTAATAAAAATATAACAATTTATTAAAAATGAATACAAAAATAGTTAATTTCTTAAAAAAATATGATATTTTTGCTGTAGGAAATCCGTAGTTTTATTGTGGAGAAACTGAAAATCAATCTAAAATAACTATAATTTTTACCTTTTTATGCTTTTTTAGTTTAATTCCTTTAACAATTATATAATTTTACTATTTTGGCAAACAATACGAATAAAAATATTTATTCAGTACCTATTAAGAGAATATAACTTAAAGTAATTTTAATTTTAATTTAGATAATTCTTATTCTCCTTTAATAGTTGAATAATTCTATATTAATTTAGATTAAAATAAAAAGGAATATATATTAAATAATAATTAGTTTAATGATATTTATTTATATTTAAATTATTCTTAAGACCCATATGTTTAAAATAGAATATAATAAGTAAATTAAAAAATATAATTTTTACCTTGTACAGAAGATAGATTTGATTAAAATTAAAAATAAATTTTTAAAAATAAAAATATCTCTAATTTATATTGTATCCCTAAAAATGCTTCTATTAATATTAATAATTAATAATCTTCTTTTATAATAGATATTTAATTAAGCAAAATTGGAAAAGAAACTTATTTCCATAGTTATTATAAATAATTAACTTATTTAAAATTATATATTAGAGATTAATAAATAAACTTGCAAAATTTGAAAGAACCATTTAAATTAAATTATTAAGAACTTTAATTTAGTCATTTTATTTATTACATGGAAAATTATAACAAATAATATTATAATACAACTGACTAATATTGGGAATCTGACTTATCATAAACAATTTAAACAGCGATTTAATTAGCTTAAATTAAATTTTAAATAAATTTAATTAAAATTATTACAGAAATAGATTATTTATTTAGAAATTAATAATATGTTTAATATGGAATTTAATTATAATACTAATAATTTGAAAAAAAACAAGCTGATCTAGCAGATTTTGATGAATAATATATTTTAAAATATTTTTGTACAAGCTATTTTTAATTAAATGATTAAATTTTAATTATTAAGAGATAATATTAAAAAATATTTGATGTTTTTATTTAAATAATAACTACTTTTAATATGATTTTTTTCGTATTTAATTATTGTTCTATATTATACTAAAGACATCATTTTAATTAAAAAATTTTAAATGATTATAAATAAAATGTATAAAAAATTTTTAAACCTAATTAAGTTTTTAATCTAGATAATAATATAAATATAGACAATTATAGTAACCAAAAAAAAAAGGATAAAATTATTTAATTATAAAAAGATTTAAAAAAAGATTAATTAACAATTTAAAAGATAAAAGATTCTTCTATTTTAAATAATAAACAAAAAATTAAAAATGAAAATTAAAAAGAATTTTTAGCTCCATATCAATAATATTAAAATATCTAAAATTGAACAATATTGTTCTCCTAATAATTTTTAAAAAAAAATTTAAAATTTATATAGAATTAACAAGATGATAATTTAGATTAATAAGAATAAAATTTAGAGGATTAAATAATTTTTGTTTAATAATTACTAGATATAAAGAATCTTTATTTAATAAGATTAGAGTTAGAGCAAATAAAGTTAGTTCTTTTTGATGAATAGCAATAATTATTAATAAAATATGTTTAAGTAGAAAAATTTAAAAAAATGATTAAAGATGATGATAATATACTTAATTTATAAATACAGTTCAATTAAGTTAAAGATATTTTAATTAAATTGAAAACCGAAGATATTAAAAATAAAAAAACTTTGAAATTGATTAATTTATTATAAAATACTTTCAAAATATCTGATAATTAATCTGAGAATATAAATGATTCATTTAATGAAAATCAATAAATAACTTGAAACATTAGGTTATAATAAAATTTTTAATTTTAATTAAATTAAATATTGTTATTTAATCTCTTAAAGATAAAAAAAATTTATAAGTTTATAATAATATATTTATATAAAAATATGAAATCATAATAAGAAGATAATTTAAATTTTTTTTTGAAAAATAAGGTTTTTTTAAAAATATTTATTTTATTTAAATTATAATAACTATTTAATATCTAAACTTTTTTTTCAAAAAAAATTTTAAGAATTTTTATTTTTCATATTTTTTATTATTTTATTTAAAATATCTCTTTAATAAAATAAATAAATATTTATAAATTAAATAAATATTTTGATATTTTTAATAAAAAATAAGTAAAACAAAAATATAAATTATTTTTATAAATTTCAATATGATATTATCAAAAAAAAAGAAATAAAACTTTAATACAATTGTAAAAAATTCTGAAATTCCGAAAAGGCAATTAAGAAATCGTTAACAAATGTAAAAATTTGTTATAGAAAGTGATAGTGATGATAATATAAAACCAAGTAAAAAATTAAACTAAAAAAAAAAAAAAAATAAAGATGAAAGTTTTGAGCTTTAAAAATCAGAATCTTCAAAATCAGAATCTTTTTCTTATGATGAAGAATCAGTCTATCATTCTTAATAAGAGGATGAGGATTAAGGAAAATTCAAAAATAAAAAACTTAAAAATATTAAAAAATAAACAAAAATCATTCGAAATAAAAATAATAATCAAAAGGAAAAAAATATAGAATCTTTAAAAAATTAAGATTTAACATAAACTAACAATAAAAACAAAAATATAAATAAATAAAATAATAAAATAAAAAATTTTAATAATACTCAAGAAATTGCATAAGAAGAATATAAGTAAAATAATTAAGAATTAAATGATAACATTCCTTAATTTTTACAAAAAGATAAAAGAAAAGACAAGAATATGTGAACCCCTGATGATCCTTAATATGATAATACGAGTTTATTTATCAGCGAAAGTGATTATAAGAAACTAACCCCAATGATGAAACAATATTGGGAAATAAAGAGTAGAAATTTAGATAAACTAGTTTTCTGGCAAATGGGAAAGTTTTACGAACTGTTTTTTTTTGATGCTTAAACAATAAATCAATACTTTGATTTGGCTTGGATGGGCAACAAACTTCATGTTGGAATCCATAGACTTTAAATCAATAAGTATATTTCAACATTAGTTAATCACGGTCACAAAGTAGTAATAGTAGATCAAAAGGATGAATTACAATAATAATAATAATAATAACAAAACAAGCTAATAATGAGGGAAATAGTGTTAAAAGTAACTAAAGGAACCCTAATGAGTGAAAATATGGATTGTGTTGAAAGTAGATATTTGATGGTGTTAAGAGTAAATGCCTAACATGAAATCGGGATAATCCTATTAGAATGTTCAACCGACGAAATGGTGATTGCTTATTTAGAACATGATTATTATTACGAAAAATTAAAAACCCTTATTTTATAATACAGACCATTAGAAGTGGTAATAGAAATGAATAATATTGATGAAAATATTAAGACGATTTTCAGCAATTCAATTTGGCAACCAGTAGTAACAATTATTAGAGATGGATGGATTCAATAAGATTTAGCTAAGAAGTTTATCAAGGATAGAAAAGTTTTAGAAGGATTTAAGAAAGTCAAAGTTGTTATTGAGGCAATTAATGGTTGTTTTACTTATTTAAGTGATCTTATGATTTTGGATAAAGTCTTAGCCAAGTGTTAGGTTATTCTATATGATTTTAATGATAGTTCTAAGTATTTAATTCTGGATAGTTAGTGTCTTTAGCATTTGGAGATTCTCGAAAGTGACACACCCAATGGTAGTGTTCTAAGTTATGTTGATCAGTGTGTCACTCCCATGGGTATCATCATATATATTATAATAATATAATTCCATAAAATAATGTAATAATAATTTAATATATTATAAAATGATAAGAATAATAATAAATGAATAGGAAGTCGCATGATAAAAAGATGGATATCAGCTCCATTGATGGACTTAAGTTGAATAAACTCTAGGCTAGATGCTATAGAAGAACTATAATAAATGGAACACGAAAGAGACACTCTCCGAAATCAATTGAAATAAGTTGGAGATCTAGAACGCAAACTATCCTTTGTTTATCTTAAGATTCTTGACCTCCACTCAAAACCTCCCGATCTTTCCACCATTTACTCAATCTTCATCTAATATCATACTCTAATGTCTTCTCTCCAATCTCTCTATCAAAAACTCACTCAATTCAAATCTTATAAGAATTACTCTAGTCATAGACTTAATTCATTATTTAATAACTTGCTTCCTTCTCTTAATTAGATATTCCACTAATACAATCAGAATATACTTAATGTTGATAAAAAGTAAATCAATTTTAATAAGGGAATTAACACTAAATATGATTCTGCTATTTAATAAATTCAAAATATCAAATAATAACTAGATAAATATTTAGATATAGTCAGAAAATAAATTAATTGTCAAGAAATACAATACACTCATGCCAAATATCAATATGAATTGGAAGTTCCAGAATTCTATGTGGAGAAGCAGAAGAAACCAAAAGACTGGGAATTCACAAGCAAAAGACAAGGTTTCCAAAGATTTCATACTCCTTAAATAACAAACTATCTAAAAGAAATAGAATGTTTTTAAGAAGCACAACTGGCCGAAGAATGCAACATAATGATTTAAATAATGAGTAGTTTCTCATCAGAATACGAAAATTGGACAAAATTAGTTTAAATTGTATCAGAATTAGATTGCCTGATGTCTCTATCAATAGTGTCATTCTCTTCTCCAATATTTTCCAGACCCCTGCTGTCATCCTCCCGTCTAATATCAATAAAAGAAATGGTACACCCAGTTTTAAAGCGAATTAAAGGTGAACTAGTATCTAACTCCATTGAAATCTAGCCCAATAAATAAGTTATAATATTAACTGGAGCCAATATGGGTGGGAAGTCCACTGTGCTTAGGACCTTCTCATTGATAATTATATTGGCTTAAATGGGCTGCTATGTTCCTGCTTAATCGGCTCAGTTTCCTCTATTTGACAGGATATTTACTAGGATTGGAGCCAGTGATAGATTGATGCAGGGTAAAAGTACCTTTTACATTGAGATGGAGGAGATTCTTAGTTTGATTAATTAGGCAACTATCAACTCGCTTGCTATTGTAGATGAGTTGGGCAGAGGCACTACTACTTTTGATGGCATTAGTATTGCCTATAGTTGTTTAAAGTTTATTCTCTAGTAGTTATAATGTAGGTGCTTTTTTAGTACACATTATCATACTATTCTTAACGACTTTCTTATTTATTCTTAAGTCTTGTATTATTTTATGGACTGTCAAGTTTAAGATTAAAATATAAAGCATCTTTATAAGTTGACGTAGGGATCTACTAATGAGTCTTTTGCTATTGAGGTTGCTAAAGTATTAAATCATTAATATTAATTTATAGATTGCTGGATTGAATTCAAGTATACTCTAAATTGCTAGATTAAAATCATAAGATTTTAAAAAACATCTTTAACTTAATTTAGTTAATAATACAAACCAAAAAATAAATCAAATCATTAAGCAGTTTCAATTCTGAATTTACTTATTTTTTTTCATTAATTATATTAATAAATTAATAAAAATAAAAATAATAAAATAAATCATAGAAATATTAAATAATTATTTTTAAATCATATTATGTCAATCTAATTAATGTAATTTTTTAAAATTTACAAAGATTTATTCTTTTGATTTAATTCTTCTTTTAGACTACGTTTAATCACATTAATAATATTACTTATTTTTTTTAAATCAAATTATGTTGTTTTTTTTATTAATTAAATATTTTTATATTCTAAAACTTAATTTTTTTCAAATTCTTTTATTAACTTTTTAGGGCTTATTTAGAATGGTTATTATTTATTGTATATAAATATTTGAATAATATACCAAGATATTATATCTTATTTAATTTATTCCCATTATTATTTTATTGGATCTTTTTATTTATTTTATATTTTAAGCTGCTTTTTAATATTTTTTTTTACTTTTTTAATTATAATATTTTGTTATTTTGATAGGAATTAATCTTAATTATTAGTTATTTTTATTTTAGATTTTATTTAAGTATTGTTTTTAGAATCACTTATGATTTTATTAAACTTATGATTAACAATAAAATTAGTAATATTATTATTTAAGTTTGATCATATTTATAACGGCATAAATTTTTATTTATTATTTGTTTCTAATAATTAAACTGTTTATTGATTTATTTTATTCATTAGATTCTAAATATATGACTATATAATAAATTATAGAAATGATAATATTCAAGGAAGATTATAAGATACATATATAAATATTCATAATAATTATATATATTATTCTTAAATTTCTTTTATTTATCTATTTTTTAATTAAACTTTAAATAAAAAAATATTTTATATTTAATTAAAAATATATATTTTTTTTTAAAATTAGTACTTTTCATAATTTTTTTATTTTAATTTGGTTAATTTAATAATATAAGAAAAAATTGAACAGAAAAGGTATTTTATCTAAATAAAATAAATATTTTTTATTATACTATAATGACTATAACAATTAAAATATAATTATTTGATATTAAATGTAAAAAAAACTTGAACAACATAATTAAAAATATAAAATTATTTTAAAAGTATTAATGATTTAAGAATTCTATAATAAATTATATAATAAATTTAAGAATTATATACTTGTTCTTTATTAATAAATAATTGTAAAATTATATATTTAGTAGAATTTGGTTAAACATATAAGAATAAAAATTAATAGATAATATAATAAAAATAATATTTGAATTTAATAATATGATTATATAATATAAATATCAGTTTTTCCATATTTTTAATAGCCTATCCTTTCCTCCAGATACAACTTTCTATCCATTTGGACTCCAATCAATAGTATAGACCTCATCTGAATGTCCTGGTAGATCAAACATAAGTTTCTTAGTATAAACATCCCAAACCTTTAAAGTACTATCCTTTCCAGCACTGACAAACATCCTAGCATCTCCAGACCAAGAAATTTAATAGACACTTTAAACATGGCCTCTACAATTTCCAATAAGATCCCCATTGAAACCATCCCACATTTTAAGCGATTTGTCATAAGATGCTGACACTATAAATCTACCATCAGGAGAGAAACTTACCATGTTCACTGCTGCACTATGTCCTGTCATTCTTTTAAGCACTTTCTCTTTTTACCATAAAATCAGAGTGAAGTCATCACTTCCTGATACTAGTCTTTCGCCTTGCACTTCTTTGAATTTCTAGTATCTTTTTAACGCTATTGTTCGCATTTCTTCTTAGTCTTTGAAACTTTATTTTTGACCTGTTTCGTAGGCACCTGTTCGGAGAATATAGTCGCTGTTTAGAGATAAAGTGTTTACCCAATGTCCATGTACTGTTAGGTCTGAAATTAATTCTCCACTTTCAGGCTCCCATACCTTTATACCTATTATTATAATATAATCATATAATGTATTATATTAATTAAATTATTAAAATAATTATTACAATTATAACGACAGTAATAATAAAAATAATAAATATAAAATAAAAATGAAAATATTAATAATGATAAAATTAAGAATATACTTTTATCCTCTGAAGATGAATAAATAATATTTTCGCCACTCCACAATACTTTAGTGACACAACTTTTATGTATAGCCAATACTCTTTGACAAATATTATTTCTAGGTAACCAAATCCTGATAGTATTATCCTTACTAGCAGATATAAGCCTTTCTGATTGAAAATGAGCAGGCTCCCATGCTAAAGCTGTAATCCACTTAGTATGTCCTTTTAAAATATTAACCCTAGCCCCATTACTAACCTAATAAGAAATAACTAGATTATCCATGCCTCCACTAGCAAACAACTAATTATTGGGACTAAAACTAACACACATAACCCAATTCTTATGACCTTCACAAACACATTTAGGTGTTTCGGTCTCCAAATCCCATAACCTGACTGTAGTATCTCCACTGGCACTAGCCACATTTTTACTATCAGGAGAGAAGAAGCAAGACAATATACTTTCCTTATGACCTTCTAAAGAAGAGGACCATCGAGTTACCGGTCGGATATAAAATAGGGCCTAAGGATGATATGTTATTGGAAGTATATTTTCTCGTGTGTAGTTTTTTAAACGTTTTATGAAGTCTCCTAGGTCCTTTTTTATTTCTTGGTCTTGGTAGAAGAATGAGTATTTTTAACATGGATCTTCTTTAGGGTTCATTGCTTTTATTATTTAGTTTAATTCTTCTTTTGAAGTTCCTAGTGTCAGGTCCAGTTCATTACCAAGAAATATTCCTTCTCCGTTTTGGAATCTAACTACTACTCTTTTATCTACATCTTCCGTTGTTTATTCTGTTACTTTTTCTTCTTATTTTATCTTTTTTGTTTTTTTGTCCATTTAATATCTTTAATAAATAAACAAATATATTAAAATATTGTTTAATTATAATAAATTATTAGATGTTTAATAAATTAGATGATATTTATTATTTAAAAGAAAATATTCAATAGTAAAAATAAGAAATCTAAGATTTTAAATTATAACTTATAAATTTAAAAATAGAGTTGAATAAAATTAAAATAAATATGATAATTTTAGAATAATTTTAGAACAATAATAAATTTCTAATGAAAAATAATTATTTTAATTAAATTAAGTTGAAAAAGAAAATATCGAATTAAAAAATAAATTAAATGAATTGCCAAAAAATTATAATAAATATGTTGAATAATAATAAATTACTTAAAACTCATTATAAAATAAACTATTAAAATTAAACTATTAACAAAGCAAAGATTATAATTTAATAAATCTTACTTATTTTATGAATTTAATTGTAAAATTAAATAATATAATTGTAGCTTAATAAAATTATAAAAATTTTGATTATCAATAATTTTAATAATTGATAATTATAATTTAAAAGTTATTATAAAATTTATTTTTTTTTTTTAGAGAAAAAAAAAATTAAATTGATATTATTATTTAAGTAAGTAAAATTAAGCAAAAATAAATTTAGATGATTTTTATGATTTTAATTAAATTATTAATTTTGGTAACTAATAAATTTTCAATTAAATAAAAGACTATATTTAAAATATAATTGAAAATTTATTAATTTATTTAAATATCTATAAATATTTAAAATTATTATTAAATTTACTTATTTAACAATAAATTCTATAATATTAAATAATATGGAATTTTTTTAGAAATAAAGTTTTTCTAATTTCTATAATTCTTAATGCAAAAATTTTATTTAAAATAAAAATAACTTATTGTACAAAAATAAAAGTAAAATAATTAATAAATAATAAAATAATGAAATTTTGAAAAGTCAACCAGATTTATTAGAAAATTAAAATATTTGTATTAATTAATTATATTAAAATAAATAAAATCAATAAATAAAAAGCTAACATTAAAAAGATACATATATTGATTGCATTAATTTTAAATATAAAAAAATTAATGCATTTAAGAGTTTAAAATAAAAAACTGAATTAAATTAAACAAAATTATTGATAGCTTAGTATATTTAAGATCTAAAAAATTGAATGGAATCTAAATTAAAATATAATAAATATAGAAATTTTTTTGAACATGAAGATATTACTATTATAAAATAAGCAATAAAATTATATTAAAAGTAAATATTAATTAATATAAAATTATAAATATTAAATTGTAATTTAAAGATAAGATTAATTTAATGAATTATATGATATTATTTTATGATTAATTGATGAAATGATTTACATTAAAAGAGATTAAATATAAGAATATAATGAATGTCTTTAATAATATTTAAAATAAAATACAATAATTTAAATAAATGATTAATCTAATAATTTAATGCTTACAAATAATGAACTTATAAAAAAATTATTAAAAAGTATTAAAAAGGTTTATTTTTAATAAGTCTAAATATCTTCTCTAAAAAATTAAGAAATAAATTGTAAATATTTAATAATATTTTTAGAGCTAAAATTTTAAATTCAACAATAAAATCTAATAATATTTGAATAAAATTAAAAAATAAATGATATTAAATAATAACTTGGTGTTGAAGATGAAGTTTAAGGAATAATTAATTTTAATAAATAAAAGTAAATTTAATTAGATGAATTAAAAAATGAAATCCTATAATAGTAAGAGTAATTGAATAAAAAGGAAAACGATAATATTATTTATTGAGAAAAAATTTCTCATTTATAATATTAATTAGACAATTTTGAAAATTAGTTATTGGGAAAAAATACATAAATAGAAATTAAAGAATTTAAAATATAAGAAAAATAAAAATAAATAGAAAATATGCTTGAATAATTTTAGAATTATAAAAATAAAGTTTAAAATTTATAATAATAAATGCAAAATTTATTATTCAAATCAAAATAATTGAAAGATGATTATAATAATTTGTAAGAGGAAAAATAAAGATTAGAAAATGAAAGAAAATATTTATTAGAATGAGCATCAGTTGGTTTTATAAATTTGACTCCAAGACCATCAATGAAATAAATATGTTAAGAAAATAATATTGATTATGATTCTATTTTTAATGAATAATCTAGTATAAATAATAAAACTGAAATTAAATTGACAAAAGAGAAAATTTAAAAAATAAAAAATATTGATTTTAATTCCTTAAAATTAACAACAGCTAATAAATTTTAATTTCTTATTAAATAAATTGATTATAAAAATAAAATAATAAATTAAGTATTTTCAATTAAATATTTAATTATAGAATAAATAAAACTCAAGTGATATAATCATTTAATAAAACATAAATTAATTTAAATAAAAACTAGAATAACATAATTAAACACTAGAAAGCGAAAAGAAAATAGAGCTTTTTAATTAAAAATAAAAAGATTTATAAACTGATATTTTAAAATAAAAAATATATTTAGAAAAAATTTAATTAGAATAATGAAAATAAAGAATATAAAAATATAAAAACATAAAATATAAAAATATAAAATATAATAAAAATGTAAGGAGAATTAGTAAATATAGGTGAATCCGAACGTCAAGTGTAAAAAAATATAAAATAAAAAAAAATAGAGATAGCCTAGAATTTAGTACTCTGACATCTCAAGATATTCTAAATATTGGAGAAACATTGATTTATAATAGCAGGATATATGATAGAGAAAACCACGAAATAATATAGAATGGACCTTTAGACAAAAAAATGGTAAATATAAATAAAAAGAGTGATAATTAATAGGGAGTGGGAAACAAAGAGAATACTTGTGAAACCTGTCATAAAAAGATTCTGGACTGTGCCGGTCATTTCGGAATCATGAAATTCGGATTACCTGTTTATCATTTAGGATATTTCAGAATTGTAGTTTAATTATTACAAGGAATTTGCAAAAACTGCTCTCATTTAATGATAGATTCAGAACAAAGAACAGAACTAATGAATAAACTAAAGGTTAGTAGATATTGGACTACCAATAAATTTATAAAACATATTAAAGAAGTTATAGATCTTTCGAAAAAGAATATGAATAAATCCTGTTAAAATTGTTAGCACTTCAATCTTTATGTTGTAAGGAAAGTGACAGGATAGCCTTGCAAAATAGTTTTGTAACTCAACAAAGAACTTGTGAAGTCGCAAAATGTAATGAATGGCAAAACTAAAAAGAAAGTAAATTATGATAATGATGAAAATGATGATGATAATGAGGATATTTTAAGTGGAGAAAGTATAGAAGAGTCTAGAAATGTAAATTAAACCCAAGAAATAGACGCAATAAAAGCTAAGAGACTACTTTCTTTAATTCCAATAAAAGACATTATAGTATTAGGATTTAAGCGAGATTTTAAAGCAGAAGAATTAGTATCAACTTTATTAGCAGTACCTCCAGTATAAATTCGACCTACAGTGCCTATCGGGTTCGGTAGTACCAATGAAGATGACCTTACCGTAAAAATAAGCGAAATGATATAATTTTCAAATGATATTCAGAATGGAATTAAGAATGGCATTGAATACTCCAAACTTAATAATGATTGGTATTTATTGTAAAGTGTGTTTGTTTAATATTTGAACAGCAATGCTCCTGGACTGCCTTTATAGATATTAGGAAATAAGGGAATTAGGGCTTTGTTCTAGAGGTTAAAAGGTAAGCATGGAAGGTTTAGAGGTAATCTTAGTGGCAAAAGGGTTAATTTTTCAGGAAGAACTGTCATTAGTCCTGATCCCAACATTGAAATCAATGAGGTTGTTGTTCCTATTCATATGGCCAAGATATTAACTTTCCCTGAGAGAGTTAATTCCATTAATTATAAATTGTTGTAAGGGCTTATACTGAATGGCAAAGATAAGTATCCAGGGGCTAATTATATTATTACTAATAAGGGTAAGGTAGATCTCAAATTCGGAGGTAGGAGGAAGTATGCTGAGGAATTAAAGGTGGGGTAATAATTTTATACAATAATAATAATATAATAATAATAATATAATAATAATAATAATAATAATAATAATAATAATAATAATAATAATAATAATAATAATAATA
>Ga0315908_10002430_pt1 | contig 13661 bp, 12 predicted proteins | sample LakEriMetagenome_12_FD_203520 | JGI IMG/M metagenome (GOLD analysis project Ga0315908, IMG submission 203520) | Freshwater fungal communities from buoy surface, Lake Erie, Ohio, United States - Buoy 4 MA124 | ecosystem: Environmental > Aquatic > Freshwater > Lake > Lake biofilm | place: USA...
CGTTGTCTTCAGGGGGGTTGTGGCTGGCGGACACCATCAGACCGCCAGCCGCGCCAAGACGGCGAATGGCGCCAGGAATCGCTGGCGTAGGGCATAGACCCAGGGTCCATACCTCCCTACCTGCAGCCGTGAGCCCGGCGGTAAGCGCCGCCACCAGCATCGGGCCACTGCTACGGGAATCCATGCCGATGAGCACCGGCGCCCCCTGGGGCAACACCTGGCCGCACCAGAAGCCAACCTGCAAAGCCAAAGCCGGGCTCACCTGGGTTCCCACCCGGCCACGGATGCCATCGGTCCCGAAACCGGCCACACCACCCCGCAGGGGCAGGCCAACGGGATGGGGAGCCAGGTCGGCCATGGGCAGCAGCAGATGCCTCAGTGGCGTCCAGGTTACGTGGGCTGCTGCAAAACGCTCGCCATGGCTGGCCTGGGCCAGGTAAGGGCCTGAGCCCATTCAGCGCCAGCGGCGGGGCCACCAGATCCAGAGCACCAGTTCGCCAATCGTCCAGAGCAGCAGCGCACCAACCACCCAGCCCGGCAGCCAGCTCAATGGCCAAAAGGGGCGCAGCAGCAGCACCAGGCCCGATACCGCCAGCACCCGCAGAGCCCGCAACCGCTGCTCAGCCCCAGGCAAGGTGGAGAGATAGGGGGGTAGGGAGGGCAGGCGCACCAGCTAAGCGGGATTCACACCTCCCCAGAATGCCGAAGCTGCGCCGCTATTGCCCTTGGCTCGCCTCCCCCTGCTACTGGCCCTCACTTGCTTGGGCAGCGGCGCCGCCTTGGTGGGCGGCAGGGCACTACTGACCATGATTCCCGCGCCAGACCCCAGCACACCCACCCCAACCCTGGAGCGCCTGCGGCGGTTCTCGCCCGATCCGGAGCGGCGGCGGGAGGCCAGCTTGCTGCTGCTGCCGCGCCAGGCAAAAGGCGACCTAGCCGGCGAGCGCCGGTTGCTGCGCGGCCAGGGCTGGGGTGGCGATGAGCTAGCCGCCCTGGTGCTCAAACGCGATGCCCTGGCCGCCGAAGCCATGGGTGATCAGGCAGCCGCCCAGCAACGCTGGCAGCAGCTTGTGCGGCGCTTCCCCGACACGCCCGCCTCAGCAGATGGGCTTTATGCCCTGGGCCGGCAGCAGCCCCAGCTGCGGCAGAAACTACGCAGCCGCTTCGCCGCCCATCCCGCGGCCCTAGCAGCCGCCGTGGAGGCGGGCCCGAGGGACGCAGATCGCCTCCAGGCAGCCCTGCATCTGGCCCGTCACGGTGTGCGCTGGCCCGGTGCAGGGCCACGCTTGCGCCAGGCCTGCCAGAGCACGCCCGCAGCAGCTACCCCCAGCCAGCGGGACCAATTGGCCAGGGGCCTGGCCCAGCTAGGCGACTCGGCCACTGCCCTGAGCTGCCTCAAGGGCAGTCCACCGAGCCCAGCAACCCAGCTAGCCCTCAGCCGGGCCCTGCTCGGTGGCGGCAGCCAACAGCAGGCCCAGGCCGAAAGTCTGCTGCTGCAACTGGCCAAATCCGCGCCGCGCTCCAGCCAGGCCAGCGAGGCCGCAGCCCTGCTCAGCGAACAGCCCGGGCCCAGGGCTCTCCAGGCCTTGAAGGGGCTGCCCTCTGCCCTGCAAGACACGGCCCCGGTGCAGGCGCGGCGGGCGATGGAGAGTGGCGACATCGCCGCGACGCTGGCGGTGCTGCAGCGCTGGCCCAACGATCCAGCCAGCTGGGAACTGCAGTGGCAGCAAGCCCGCCAGGCCCTGCTCAAGCGCCAATGGGCAACGGCCACAACGCTGCTAAGTGCGCCGATCGGTCGCGAATTGCCAGTGGGGCTGGTGGGACGCCAGCGCTTCTGGCTGGGTTTCAGCCAGAAGCAGCAAGGCGCCACCGCCAAAGCACAACGCACCTGGAGTGATCTGATCAAACAGCATCCCGGCGGCTACTACGGCTGGCGGGCGGCGGTGCGCCTAGGCCGGGGCGATCTCAACCTCGATCCCCGCAGCAGTCCGGCCCTCGTACAACCCCAATGGCACCCCCTGGGCAGCGGCGACTGGCAGATCGACCGGCTCTGGCGCCTGGGCCAACCCCTGGAAGCCTGGGAGCACTGGCGCACGGAGCGGAGTTCCCCCCCCACTAGTCCCCAGGATCTGATTACGGAAGGCCGGCTACGCCGGGCCGTGGGAGACCACTGGATAGGACTCGGCCAACTCGAGCAAGCCAGCCTGCGCCTACCGGTGAATGCAAACTGCGCCCTGGCCCAACAGCTTGAGCTCGACCTGCAAACCGCCAGCTTCGTGGCGGAGCTCGAGGAGGCTGGCTCAACCGCCGGGGTACCGGCAACCCTGCTGGCAGCCGTAGCAAAACAGGAATCGCGCTTCAGCCCCGGGGTGAGCTCCGGCGCCGGTGCCATCGGCTTGCTCCAACTGATGCCGGCCACCGCCGCCGAACTAGCCGGCACGCCCCTGGCAGCCGATGACCTCACCGACCCGGCCGGCAATGCCCAGTTAGGCGCGCTCTACCTAAAGCAACTGCTGGGCCAGTGGCAGGGCAACCCCGTGCTGATGGCTGCCAGCTACAACGCCGGCCCCGGTGCCACCGCTGGCTGGGTGACACCCCAACTGCAACAAGAACCGGAGCTATGGATAGAGGCCATCCCCTACCCGGAAACCCGGCTGTACGTCAAAAAAGTGCTCGGCAACTTTTGGAACTTTCAAGAGAGGCCGGTGGCTAGCTGCTAGCCACCGCTTGCCAGCCAGCGGCCCACCCATGCCCCTGACAACACGAGCACACCCAGCACCCCTGCCAGGAGCACCGGCGGGGGTGCCACCCGAATCCGAGCTAGATCGAGGCGTGCCAACAACACAGTGGTGCCCAGGATCAGCACATTGGTGAGCACTTTGAGGTGGAGCAGATAGAGGCCACCCACCGTGACGATCAACAGGCTGATCACCAGGCTCATCACCCGACTGGCGGCCATCAAATTGGAAATCCGCTGCAGCAGCAGGTCGGGCATGGTGCACACCACCACCACCAGCAAGGCGTGGAGACAGTCAAGCGACCAGAACAAGCTGGATAACTGCCCCATCCCCGACGCTGCCGCACCCTCGAGCGGCTGGCTCCACTGCAAGCCCTCGTAAACGGATATCACTACCAGCACCAGCAGCATCGGCGCCCGCAAGGGCAGCAACAGCAGACGCAACATCGCCATCACGGGGGAGCCAGCACCAGGGAAATCGCATCCAGAGGGCAACTCGGAATGCACTGTTCGCACACCAAGCAGCGTTGCGCATCGAATTGCAGCTGCCAAGCCGGCTGGGTCAAGCTGAGGGCACCGCTGGGGCAAACGCTCGAGCAGAGGCCGCAGTCAACACAAAGACCGTGGTCTACGTCTATCTGACCAGGCGCCCGGTTGAGGCCGAGTCCCTGACTTTCTAGCCAGGCTTCCGCAGCTGTTAGTTCGTCGATGTCGCCTGAGAGCTCCACCACCATGGTGCCGCTCTGGTTGGGAGAAATCTGGGCGCGCAGGATCTTGGCGGCGATGTCGAAATCCACCGCCAGCCGATAGGTGATCGGCTGATGCACCGCTTCGCGGGGAAAGTGCAGGGTTAGGCGCCGTTTCACGAGGATCCGGTTCGCGGGAAAAGCACGCTTACCTCCGCAAAACGCTAGCAAGCACTGGCAAAGTGCAGTCATGACCAACTCCACCCCGAATTCCGGCCTGGGGCCAAGCGAACGGCTGCTGCTGGTCGTGCTGGCGGCCCTACTGGCAGCGGGCCTGCTGTGGTTCCGGGGCGGACTGAATCCGGAGGCTCCCCTGGAGCGCTTAGCGCGCCAATCCCTGGATCTACCCGTGGCCTTGCGCAATGGCAAGCCAACGCTGGTGGAGTTCTACGCCGACTGGTGCGACGCCTGCCGCACCATGGCTCCGGCAATGGAAACGATCGAAGCCCAACACCGCGGCCAGCTCGATGTGGTGCTGCTCAACGTTGACAATCCGCGCTGGCAGCCGGAGCTGGAGCGCTACGACGTCAACGGCATTCCCCAACTAGAGCTGTTCAATGCTGCCGGTGAAGCGGTGGGCCGCTCGATTGGCGCCCGCAGCCTCAACGAATTGCGCGCTCTCAGCAGCGCCCTGATCGCCGGCGAACCCCTGCCGGCCCTGGCCGGAGTGGGTGCCGTCAGCAACCTGAGCCAACCCGCTGGCGAAGTTGCGGCAGCGGAGCCAGCTACTGCCACGATGGCCGGACCCCGCAGCCACGGTTGACGCCCGCCATGGATTCCCGTTTCCGCGTTGACCTGATCGCCGCTACGCCTAACCCCCAGCAGTGCGTTTATGCGGGAATGCATCAGGACTACAGCGAGGGCTTTGTGGCGGCAGACTCCGCCAACTGGCCCGAGGAGAGCAAAGCAGGGGAGATCTGCATCAAACGACTTCTCGCCGGCGAGCGCGGTCACTACGGCCCCTTAGAACACGCCCAAATCGTGCTCAACGTTGGCTGGTTTCCCCACTCAGTGATGCAGCAGGCGCGGACCCACCGGGTGGGGGTGAGCTTTGACGTGCAATCCATGCGCTACACCGGCGATCGCATCTGCAAGGCCGCCAATGATGAACTGGAACTGGAGGAGGTGTTCTATCTACGGCCCGTAGGTAGCTATAGCGACCGGCAAGGCAAAAAATACGCCTACACCGAAGAGCAGCGCTACATAGATCTAGAGCTCTGCAGGGCTGCGGCAGCTCGCTACCGCGACCTTTTGGCGGCTGGCTTCGCCGAGGAGCACGCCCGCGGCATTCTGCCCTTCGACTACCGCCAGCACTTCGTGGTGAGCTTCACCTTGCGGGCATTTCTGCACTTCCTTGACCTGCGGGCGAAGCTCGACGCCCAGCAGGAGATCCGTGAGCTCTGTGATCTGATGTGGCCCCACCTACAGACCTGGGTGCCTGAATTCGCCGATTGGTACCAAAAAAGCCGACTGCATAAAGCCCGGCTAGCCCCATGAAACCCAAAAGCCAGCTGGAGAGACTGGCCTCGCACGTGGTGGTGCTCTGCGCCGATCTCTGCGATGCACTTTCCGGCCTGGATCTTCTCAATGCCAGTACGGCACGGCAGCCTGGAGATAGCCCAGGGGCTAAGGGCGCTGGCAGGGCGCTACCCCTTAGCCCCTGAGAAGAGCGGGGAGGACGACCAGCCAAAGCCGACAGCACCTCGGTTGTGAACCGGTTCAGATCACCGCCAGACCCCGCAGATCACCGGCATACCCCGTGATCTCAATCAAGGCATCGCCCGTAGCCTGGAAACCAGCAACTGCGTCGTTCAGGGCCACAAACGTGCGAGTGGTGGGGCCGGTCCCGACGGTGAAGGTGGCCGCCTTGTTGGCCAAGAAGCTGGTCGCCGTCAGCACGCTGGCCAGCCCTGCTTCGCTGAGCGCCGCCGCCATGCCCAGCTTCGCCACCTCGGCGGCGGCCACCGCATTCGGACCATCGAGGCTGTCCGCACCGATGCTGAAATCGGTGATGCGATCGAACGCCCCCAGCAGCGATTGGCCCAGGCTGGTGATCCGGAACACGTCGCTGCCCGCCAGGCCCGTGAGCAGATCGACGCCAGAGCCGGCCTTGATCAGATTCGCAGCGGTGTTACCGGTTTGGTAGCTGGGATTGCCCGTGGTCGAAGCCAGCTGGGCAGCACTGGTCGAGAACAGCGCTGGACCCGTGAGCGTGCCTGCATCACCCAGGCTCAGTCCCTGGGTGGCGTTGAAGCCCACGCTCACCGAGGCCCCGGCGGCGAGGCTCGCAGCCCAGTCCTTGCCGCTGAGGGTGGAGCGATAGAGACCGCCACCGAGATTGACCTGGCTCAGGCTCGCTCCCCAGGGGGCACCACTGAGCTGGTGGGTGGTGTCAAAGGTGAGGCTCCAGCTGCCCAGGGCCGTCGTTCCTGTATTGGTCACCGTGATCTGGGCCGTGATCCCTTGGTACCAGATCGAACCGGCCACGCCCACCTTCAGGAAGGGTGAGCTGGGGCTGGGGACCGCCGGCTTGAGCGCACCGCCGGGGTCGAAGATCGGCTGAACCGGCGTGGGTGGGGTGGTGATCGTCGCCGCGGGTACGGCCACGCTGCCGGTATAGACGGTCTCCGAGAATCCCTGGTCATCGAGATAGCTGAGCTTGAGCCGCAGGCTCTGGCCCTGCTGGGCTGAAGCCGGCACGAAGCTGGTGCTGTTGGCGCCCGTGATCGCCTGCCAGGCGCCACCGGCACTGGCCTGCGCCTGCCACTGATAGGCGAAGGTGCCATCCCCGTCGGGATCGGCCTGGGTCTCGCTGGCCGTGATCGGCTGGCCCACAGCCCCAGTGCCGGTGAGGCTGAAGCGCGCCTGTCCGTCATTGACGTAGGCCACCGACTGCGCTGCCGTGAAGACCGTCTCCGCGAAGTTGGCGGCATCGGTGTAGACCACCTTCAGGCGCACCGTCTGGCCTTCCAGGGCGGGGCTGAGCAAGAGGGTCGGGTCGGTGGCGCCGAGGGGGCTCCAGCTCAGGCCACCATCTCCGGAGGCCTGCCAGTGGTAGCTATACCCCCCGCTGCCCTGGCCATTGGGATCGGTAGAGCTCTGAACCGCCGTCAGGGTCTGACCGACCGCGGGGCTACCACTGATGGCAAAACTGGCCGTCCCCAAATTGACCGGTGCGGGCGTTGGGGTCGGGGTGGGCGTCGGCATCGGCATCGTGCCGTGATCATGGCCGCCGGGCTGGGTCTGGCCCATCGATGTCTGGTAGCCGTCGGTGACCTGGCCTGCTGGAGCGGTCGGTGTCAGCAGCGATGTCCGGCTGACGAGCGTGAAGTGCTCGGCGGGGTGGCCGAACGGCACCTCCAGCTGATCCTCCACGATCTGGTCGTGATGGAATTCGATGTTCGCCGGCACGAGCTGGGCCTGTGTCACGCCCACAAGCAGGATGCTCTGGTTAGTGGGCAGGACGGAGATCAACAGGCCCTCGGCCGTGTCTCTCACCGAGAGCCGCTCGCGGGTGCCGAGATAGAGGAAGCTCAGCTTCATCGTGGCCGTATTGAAGCCCTCGATCCGCTGCCGGACTCCATATTCGTGCGACCGCACGTAGAGCGTGCTGCCGTCCCGGGGGCCGATGCCCTGTTCCCAGGAGAGCACGCCGCCGATATCCTGACGCAGGTGCTCGTTCTGGACGACGCCGAAGTTGGCCATTGCGAGGTTGCGGTAGCTGATGCCGCGCAGCACCTGGAACTCGGGCGTCGATGCCCACGGATTGACGATCGCCACCTCGCCGCTCTCCGTCTTGGCGATGATCAGGTTGTGGACCGACACGTCGGCGAAGTCGAGGCGGTCGCGGGAGGGATCGAACCCAACGATGTCGGCGGCCGCCGGATTGACGAGGAACACACGACCTGTGGTGCCACCGATTGGGGTCGGTGTGGGTGTGGGTGTGGGCGCCACTGCGTGAATGGTGATCCCAGGCAGGGCATCGAGCTCCACATCAGTGAGAGCAACACCACCTTTGAGTTCGACGCTGCGGGCAAAGGCACCGGCGAGGCCGGCGTTGTAATCGAGGGCTATCTCATTGGAAACGTAGTCAGTGCGCAGATCGACATAGGAGAAGTCATCCGCCTGGGTGGGCCCACCCACCAGGGCACCGAAATTGATGTGAGCATTGGGCAAGCCATTGGCGAAACCATCCCAGCCCACCCCCGAGGCCTCACGACTGTGGGGTTGCTGGGGGAAGTTATTGCCATAGCCAACCAGATAACTGGACTGGCGGGGGTTGGCCCCGAGGATGTAATCCACGGTCTGCTGCGCCAGAGCGGTGTAAGAACCATTCGGATCGTTGACACTGCTGGCATAGACATCCGCCAGGAAGGCCGTATTGGCGGCATAGCGCAGGGAACCCCACTGGCTGATCCAGCGCAGGCCCCCCGTAGTGACCTGCACGCCATTACCGCCGGTGACCCAGTTGTTCAGCCAGCCCTCCACCTGCTGCTTGATGGCTGTTGAGCCACTCTGCTGGGCCAACAACACAGCCGTCGTGTAGGAGCTGTCATCCCAGTTCCCCGTCCAGCCCTTGTTGAGTCCACCGATATTGGTGTTGTAGAGAGTGAGGGCCTTATTGAAATAGGCCGAACCATCGCCGCCCTGGGCCTGCACGGCTTGGGCCAGCCACGCGGCCCCATTGGCAAGCTCATCGTAATAACCGCTGTAGGAATTGTAGAACGCTTGCACCACCGGAATCGAATCGGAATACTTACCCCGATAGGTATCGGCAAACTGATACAGCGCCACAGCGCTACTTAGCAACCGATCGGCATAGGCACTATCGCCACTGCGGCGAAACAGGATCGAGGCAGCCGCCAAAGCTGCGGCACTGCCACCGGCCACATCTGAGCCTGGCTTGCTGGCGGTGACGGCCATGGCAGGCCGGAGAATGGTTTCGGTTTCAGCGGGTTGCCAGAGGGCATGGTCGGCATCGGCATCACCGACCTGGGCCACGAAGAAGGAGGTCTTGCCGGAAGAATCGAGCACATTGCACTTGAGCAAGTAGTCGGTGCCCCATTTCACGGTCGCCAGCAGTTCATCACTCTGACCGGAAGCGGCGTAGCCCCTGGCAAATTGCAATCCTCCCCAGGCGAGGTTGGTGAGGCTGGAAGCCAGGGGCAGGCCAAACTTGCCATAATCACCGGCATCGTGATAGCCGCCGCTGAGATCCAGCTTCAGTCCCGCCTGGAGATTGGCACTGGTGTTGTTGCCGAAATAAACTCCATCAAGTCCATCACGGAGGCCTGAATCCCCGCGCCAATCGATGCGATTGGTGGCCTCATCAAGATTGCCGGAACGCTGAGCCTCATAGAAGAGAAACGACTTCTGCAGGGCCTCGGCATAATTAGTACCACTCCCCTTCACGGCGAAGGAACGGGGATTCACCACACCCGCATCCGTCGGCAGCGGCACGGTTATGGGAGTGGGTGTCGTACTGGGAGCAGGTGGGGGTGTCGATGGGGGGGTCGATGTTGGAGGCAGCGACGACAAGGTGCTCAGCTTCGGCTGGGCGACGAAGAGGTCGGAAGCCCGGAGCACCCCGCTGGCAGCGGCGGCGGACCTGGTGGCCGTGAAACCGACCGTGACCGAGCCACCGACCGCAATGGCCGAACCCCAATCAATCCCGGTGAGCGTATATCCATACTGTCCATTAGCCAGGGTGGTGACGCTGACACTGATTCCCCAGTCAGCATTGATCAACACATCGCTTTCAAAGGAAAGACTCCAATCCGTCAACGGCACTGGGCCGGCGTTCGTGATCGTCAGCTGGGCCGTCAGCCCCCCATCCCAGAGGGTTCCGTCTAGGAGAAGATGGAGCGAGGAGGCTCCCGTGGTGGCAATCAATGTGGCCATGGAGACCCTGCTTGGTCTCCTGACTCAAGCCGCTCTCACCGGCAGCTGACGATCCTCCAAAGGGGATACTTTGGCCCTCTGCCTGAATAGCTTTACCGGGAGGGAACAGAACTGCTGATGGGCTGATTCGAGACAGAAGCCGCCCCGTAGCGGCATTCGCTAATTCACATTTCGCTTAACACCGCTAAAATGTGGCTCATAGAAGAGGCCAGACCCTTGGATTTAACCCATAAAGTCACACCATTAGTGCAAAGTCGCAAAGTTCTACTTGAGGCCATTATCAGAAGTGGAATCGAGCCAAGCGTCGCCATCGCCATGCAACGGGAGGATCAACTTCATCCCCTCATTCTGGCCCTCCGTGATCCCAACCTGATTCGGTACGTGGGAACCGATGCCGAAAGTTGCCTGCAGATATTTAACAGAAATTCCATCGGCTTTTTGGTCTGCACGGATCAATTGGAGCAGGGTGATGGCTTCCAACTTTGCCAAGCCGTTAAAACAATCTGCCCAACCACGAAGACCCTGTTGATCAGCACCGGCAATCAGATTGATCAACGTGCTTTTGAATCCAACGAAATTGATGGAATCTTCTGCTTTCAGGAACTCATTGAGGCCAGGGGTGTGATGGGGGCGGCCATCCTCGCCGTCAGCGGTGGTAGACGCTATCGGAGCCAGCGCATTCGCGAGATCTCTGAAAAAACATCCAACTTAGACCTCAAGGACCGGGACTACGACATTCTTCATTGCCTAGCCGATGGAATGAGCAACCGCGAAATCGCCGACAGCCTGCAGATCAGCTTGCAGACCGCCAAAACCTACACCAAACGACTGATCGGCAATCTCAGCGCCAAAAACCGCCTCCATGCCCTGATCCTCGGCCTTCGCTACGGCCTGACCAACATTCGGTGAATCCAAGGCCTGAATCACATCTTGGCCAGGGTCACCCGCTCCGGCTGGTGCTGATACTTGCCAGAACGATCCTGATAGGTGGTGTCACAAGGATCACCCTCGAAGAACAGCAGCTGACAGATGCCTTCATTGGCATAAATGCGGCAATCTGCGCCGGAAGAATTGCTGAACTCCAGAGTCAGGTGTCCCTCCCAGCTGGCCTCAGCCGGGGTGGTGTTCACAATGATGCCTAGTCGGGCGTATGTGCTCTTACCCAGGCAGATCACCGTGATATTTGATGGCACCTTCATCTTCTCCAGTGCCACTCCCAAGCCATAGGAATGGGCCGGCAGGATGAAGTACTCACCGTCTTCGTCGCTGTGCAGCGGCGCCGGCTCCAGGTTCGCCGGGTTGAACCGCTTGGGGTTCATCACGGTGCCAGGCACATGCCGAAAGATCAAAAATTCCTTGGCCGACAACCGCAAGTCGTAGCCATAGGAAGAACAGCCGTAGCTGAGCACCGGGGAGCCCGCCGTAGCGGGATCGAGGTGGCGCACCAGGCTCGACTGAAACGGCTGCAACATTCCTACCGCAGCTTGCTCGTTGATCCAGCGATCGTTCTTCAGCATCAGAGGCCTCGGCGCAACTGGGTGACCTGATCAGCCATGGCCATCAACTCAGGAGTCATGGCTGGCCCTGTCAAAATGACATCTAGATGGGCTGGTCGGCGCTCCAAGGTTGCCAGCACTTCAGCCTGGTCGATGTAGCCCAGCTCCACAGCCAAGCCCAGCTCATCGAGCACCATCAGATCCACCGCACCACTGAGCAGCTGCTCGCGGCTGAAGGCCCACACCTGGCGCACCGCCTCCAACAGCTCTAGCCCCTGGTGGGCAGCTGGCTCTGACAGACAGCCGGGCACACCGGGCCGCAGCCATTGCAGTCGCCCACACAGCCAGACGCTGCTGCCGAGGCCCTGATCCACGCCGCCCTTAAGGAACTGAGTAACCAACACCCGGCTGCCCAAGCCGGCACTACGTAGGGCCTGGCTGAGCACGGCACCGTAACTGCCGCGGAAAGGCGCTGTATGGATTTGCAGTAAGCCCTCCGACTGGGCCACCAGCCGCAATGCCGGCGCAGCAGAAGGGGCGGACGCGGCAGGCGCCACAGCCAAAGGGCGATGGCCAGAGCGCTGAGGTTGGTGCTGGACCGCCGGAAAACCAGCTCCGGAGGAGGAGGTGAGGCCTGAGACGGGCAAGCTCGCGGTCATGAACAACCTGAATAAGAACCTTGAAAATCGAAAAACAGACCTGGGGCGCCGCGAGCAGCCCATGGCCTCGCGGAGCTGAATGTAGCGGGATCGAGCCGCTCCACAAGCAAACGACACCATCCCTAGCGGAAACATACGTACTGGTGCGCAGGGGGCACCGGCGGTGTCGTCTCAAACCGTGTGTATTGCTACAAGCCGCCCCCCGGGTGATCCTTAGGGTCCCGGCACTTGCCAAGACCTTGATGGTTGGCGCTACCCACGGATTTAGCCGTACCGCCAACACCCCATCGACGGGTGCTCCTGGCGTGGTGGCAGGCATGGGCAGCGCCGGCCAGGGCAACCCCACCCTGTTGGAAGTGATCCGGGGCCTGGCCGGCAGCAGTGTCGAGACGATCGAACGGGGCAAGACGATTTTTTTTCCCGGCGATCCAGCCGAGCGGGTCTATCTGCTGCGGCGCGGAGCGGTCCGGCTGTCGCGGGTATATGAATCCGGCGAGGAGATCACCGTGGCCCTGTTGCGCGAGAACAGCCTGTTTGGTGTGCTCTCGCTGCTTACCGGCCAGCGCTCCGATCGCTTCTATCACGCTGTGGCCTTCACCAGGGTCGAGATGGTGACCGCACCAGCCACCTCCGTGCGCCGGGCGATCGAGCAGGACGCCAGCGTGGGCTTGCTGCTGCTGCAGGGCCTGTCTTCGCGAATACTGCAGACCGAAACGATGATCGAAACCCTCACCCACCGCGACATGAGCTCGCGGCTGGTGAGCTTCCTGCTGGTGCTGTGCCGAGATTTCGGCGTGCCCAGTTCGGAAGGGATCACGATTGATCTGCGCCTCTCCCACCAGGCGATTGCCGAAGCGATTGGCTCCACCCGCGTCACAATCACTCGCCTGCTGGGCGACCTGCGCAACGACGGGCTGGTTCAGATCGACCGCAAAAAGATCACTGTGTTTGATCCAATCGCCCTAGCCAAGCGCTTCAGCTGAACGCCAGGGATACTGGTGCCCTCCGGGGACGTATGTGACGGGCTGGCTGCTGATCCTCGCTCTGCTCGCCCTGGGGGGAGTGCTCTCCACCCTGGGCGACCGACTCGGCAGCCTGGTGGGCAAGGCGCGCTTGAGCCTGTTGGGGATGCGGCCCCGCCGCACCGCCGTGTTGATCACGGTGCTCACTGGCAGCCTGATCAGTGCCATCTCCCTCGGCTTGATGCTGCTGGTAAGCGAGCGGCTGCGCACGGGCCTGTTTGAACTCGATCGACTGGAGCAACGGCTGCAAACCAGCCGCAGCCAACTGAGCCGCAGCAACAGCCAACTAGCCAGCAGCCGCCTGCAGGTGGCGCGGGCCGAACAGGGCAAACGCGAGGCTCAGACGCGCTTTGAGCAGGCCCAAGCCCGCGCCAGCAAATTGCGCCAAGAGCTGGCGCCACTTCTAGCCCAGCGCAACAAGTTGGAGCAGGAGCGCAGCCGTCTCAGCCAGGAGGTGAAGGGGCGGGATGCGGAAATCCGCCGCACCGAAGCGGAACTAGCCCAGGTGCGCCGCCGGATTAGCGCCGGAGCCCAAGAACTTAAAGACCTGGAGAGCAACCTGATTGCCCTGCGCCGCGGCGACGTGGTGCTCAGCAGCGGTCAGACCCTGGCCAGCGCCAAGGTGACCCTTGAGCGCCCCGAGCAGGCCAAGGAGGTGATCACCGCCTTGCTGCAGCAGGCCAATCTCAACGCCTTCAGGCGGGTACTGCCCGGCCAGCCCCCCGATCGCCAGATCCTGCTTGTACCCAAAAATGACATCAGCAAGCTGGAAGGCCTGCTCGCCAAACCCGGCAGCTGGGTGGTGAGCATTCTCTCGGCCGCCAACGTGCTGAGGGGCGAGCGCCAGGTGCTTGCCTTCCCAGACCTACGCCCCAACCGTCCAGTAGTTAAAGCAGGTGAAGTGCTGGCCAGCACCACGATCGAGGGCGACCTCACAGCCCTGGAGCCGGTTTCGCGGCGACTCAACCTGCTACTGGCCGCTGCCTATGCCCGAGCCCAGCGCCAGGGCACGTTGGTGGAAGGGCTGCAGTTCGATGCGGCCAGCTTTAAAAAGCTGGCCCGGGAGCTGAGCGAGCGCCAGCCGGGCCAGGTTGCCCAAC
>Ga0315908_10002432_pt1 | contig 13655 bp, 6 predicted proteins | sample LakEriMetagenome_12_FD_203520 | JGI IMG/M metagenome (GOLD analysis project Ga0315908, IMG submission 203520) | Freshwater fungal communities from buoy surface, Lake Erie, Ohio, United States - Buoy 4 MA124 | ecosystem: Environmental > Aquatic > Freshwater > Lake > Lake biofilm | place: USA...
AATAGGGAGGTAATCTAATTGATTGGATTGCATAGATTTTTATTTAAAAAAATTTGGCACAAAGATACGTGTGATTAATTAAAAAGCAACGAAAAAAAAGGGTTTTCCTTGACGAAAATTTGGCGTTGATTTCTAATTTTTAATGATTTTAAATAATTGGCTTTTTTCTTGCAATTTGTTTAATTGAGGTTGTGGTTAAATCAACCCATTATGCAAACGAATACTCCTATTTACTTGAGTTTATTGCATAAAAAAAACGTCCCGATACACTCGGGACGTTAAACATTTTAGGAAGCAACTATATATTTTTAGTCTTCGATAACTACTACTTGAGCAGCTACTTTACCTTTACGACCTTCTTCTTCTTCATAGCTTACTCTGTCACCTTCGCGAAGTTCTTCCGCTTTGATTCCTGATGCATGAACGAAGATGTCTTTTCCTGTTTCTTCATCTGTAATGAATCCATAACCTTTAGATTCATTGAAAAATTTTACTGTACCTGTACGCATTGTAATTGTAATAATAATTTATAATGCGACAAATGTAGGTGTTAAAACAATACGAAAAAATTTCATGCTAAAAAATTTCAAAAAAATAATTGATTATCAACGTTTTCTGAAGATTTTTAACAAAAATCTACGATATATTTAATTTAATGTGCAATTCTTTTAATTGTTTTTCATCGATTACAGCTGGAGCATCTATCATTACGTCTCTTCCTGAATTGTTTTTTGGGAACGCAATAAAATCACGAATGGTTTCTTGCCCGCCCAAAATTGCCACCAATCGATCTAAGCCAAATGCCAATCCACCGTGAGGCGGAGCGCCAAATTGGAAAGCATCCATTAAAAAGCCAAACTGATTCTTGGCTTCTTCGGGCGTAAATCCTAAATAGTTAAACATCAATTGTTGGGTGGCCTTGTCGTGAATACGAATGGATCCACCGCCAATTTCATTGCCATTTAACACCATATCATAGGCATTGGCGCGTACTTTTCCGGGATCGGTTTCTAGCAAATGCATGTCTTCGGGTTTAGGCGAAGTAAATGGGTGATGCATCGCGTGGTAACGGCCACTCTCTTCGTCAAATTCCAACAAAGGGAAATCCACTACCCATAATGGCGCAAATTCATCGGGTTTGCGCAAGCCCAATCGGGTGGCCATTTCCATACGCAGCGCACTCAATTGAGTACGTGTTTTATCGGCATTCCCCGACAAAACCAAGATCATGTCTCCGGGATTGGCTCCTGTAATCTGGGCCCAGTGTGCCAAATCGGCTTGGTCATAAAATTTATCCACCGATGATTTATAAGTACCGTCAGCATTGCATTTCACATACACCATGCCGCTCGCGCCAATTTGTGGTCGTTTGATCCAATCAATCAAGCCATCTATTTCTTTGCGGGTCAATTCGCCAGCTCCCGGCACGGCTATTCCAACCACCAATTCGGCAGCATTAAACACCGGAAAATCTTTGTGCTGAGCCACTGCATTGAGTTCGCCAAATTCCATTCCAAAACGAATGTCTGGCTTGTCATTTCCGTAGGTTTTCATGGCGTGTTCGTAGGTCATTCTTGGGAATTTATCTACCTCAATGCCTTTGATTTCTTTGAGTAAATGACGGGTAAGTCCCTCAAAGGTATTCAATATATCTTCTTGCTCCACAAAGGCCATCTCACAATCAATTTGGGTAAACTCTGGTTGGCGATCGGCGCGCAAATCTTCGTCGCGGAAACATTTTACAATCTGAAAATACTTGTCCATTCCGCCCACCATCAACAATTGTTTGAAGGTTTGTGGCGATTGTGGCAAGGCGTAAAATTGGCCTTCGTTCATTCGGCTTGGCACCACAAAATCACGGGCTCCTTCGGGAGTTGATTTGATTAGATAAGGTGTTTCTACTTCACAAAAATCCTGTGCTGACAAATACTTGCGCACTTCCATGGCTACTTTATGGCGAAACAACAAACTGTTCTTTACCGGGTTTCTTCGGATGTCAATGTAACGGTATTTCATGCGGATGTCTTCGCCGCCATCGGTATCGTCTTCTATAGTAAAAGGAGGAGTCAAAGAGCCATTGAGAATAGTGAGTTTAGATACCAAGATCTCAATATCTCCGGTAGTCATTCCCGAATTTTTGGATTCACGTTCAATGACTGTTCCTGTCACTTGAATCACGTATTCTCTTCCCAAGGTTTTGGACAATTCAAATACGGCTTTGTCGGTGCGACTTTCGTCAAAAATCAATTGGGTAATGCCATAGCGATCACGCAAATCAACCCAATTCATAAATCCTTTGTCTCTTGATTTTTGTACCCAACCGGCTAAGGTTACTTCGGAATTGATGTGTGCAGCGTTCAACTCGCCACAGGTATGACTTCTATACATGCTAATTAATTTAGTGTGCAAATTTAGGACTAATTCTGAATTTAACCGGTCGAGACGGTATTTTTACTTAAAATAATTCTGCCCTATTTACGATATAAACCTTTCTTAAAACAATAAGGTATAACCAAAAAAAAAGCGCTCAAATGAGCGCTTTTCTGTATTTGTATTACATTATTGTTTCACAATTCGTTTTACAATTTTGTTGGTTCCGTTGGTGATAGACACCAAGTAAACGCCTGCTTGTGCGTTTTGTAACTGCACTGTCTCAGCAAATACGCCTTGGTTAGCATAGGAGTTGGTGAATATTTTTCGTCCACTCAAATCGTGTACTTCTATCGCGATTTTTTCGCTTGACTGAGCGGTAAATGCAACGGTAAATGATCCGTTGTTTGGGTTTGGATATAAGGTAAAGTTCTCAAATCCAAAAGTGTCTGCTGCCAACAACTGAGTTGTCTGAGAACAAACTTCGATTGAAAAGGAATTAATCGATCCTGAATCAGGGCCATTCACTACATCTTTAAAACCAAACTGCCAGTTTCCTTGTTGACTAAATCCACTTAATGTGTTTAAGTTAGCGTTTGATGGAGCAAAAGTTCCTTCTAACGGACTAGCACAAGCCAAAGCTGGACCTTGGCTATCAAAAGTGGCGTTCATATTGGCAGATCCTGTACAATGTTGGTTGTAAAAGGTTAAAATAGTTCCTCCTGGACGAATAACAGCCATTTGTAGGTTTTGTAAATTCGTGTGGGTAGCATTTACCGTAATGTTTACATCGCTAATAGTTCCTGCGGTAGGTACATTGATTGTTTTAGTCGTCCATGAATTAGTTCCGTTGGTTAAATTAAAGGCTGCACCTGTAAAATTATAAGTCACACAATTGGTCACTACTTCGTATCCAATATAAAATGCTTTAGAATTGATTGCGTAGTAAATATTAGCTGTAGGCTCAATCATTAATCGACAATTCAATGACGCCGGTGTTGAAGGCACTACAATATCTTCGTTTCCGTCATTTGGAGTAGCTGAAGCCAAGGTATAAGGAAACGTTTGTCCTCCATCAATTGACAATTTAATATTTACATTAGCTGAACCTACCAAGGTATTCGCGTTGTTCACATCCCAAGTAATGGTTTTGGTTGCCCCTTGTGCCCAAGCCTCACCCAATGTATTTTGTGACGTTACGGCAAATGGTCCAACAGTTGCGCTTGTGGTAACTGTTATCGAAGTGGTGTTGGTTTGTTGATTTCCGCCCGCATGGTTATCTCTAGCAGTAAAAGCAAATTTGGAATTTCTTCCCGTTGAATTTACAGATTCCCATTGGGTTGATAACACACCATTCAATACACTAGCATAGGCTGGCATGTATCGGTTTGGAGAATTACTTGGTGGAAATGAACGAAAGTTTGGTCCTGAACTTTTAGTAGGCGAAGCCACACTGTTTGCGCCTGATGCAGTAGTTCCCGCACTGTCAATTGACTCCCAAGTATAAGTCATTGCATCTCCATCAGGGTCAGTTACTACTCCTTTTAATATATAAGGGGTGCTTTTAGGAATGGTAAATACTGTAGCCGGACTAGATGTATTTGCACTCGGCAAAGGAAAAGTAATCACAGGAACAGCATTGTCAGTAATTGGTGTACTTACAGGACACGTTTTAGTATTTAAATTGGTTTGTATTTGTTTGATGTTTGCAAACGTAAAATACGCATCAGAATTGTTTTGAACATCATAACTCGTCAGTCCTGCATAACCCATGATGGTAGATCCACTACCTGGCTCTACATTAACTCCACTGCCTTCTGTTTGATGAGAAAAGCTATGGTTTCCACCCAATTGGTGGCCCATTTCGTGCACCACATAATCCACGTCAAAAGTGTCGCCTTGAGGAATGTTATTTGAAGGTGAAGTAAACGCACTTCCTTTATTGCCATCCACACAAACACAACCGATACAGCCTGCATTTCCACCACCTCCGGAAGCACCAAATAAATGGCCTATGTCGTAGTTGGCTTCTCCAATTACACTGGTTAATGTATTTTGCAATTCAGCATTCCACGCACCTCCTGAACCAGTAGCTCCATTTGAGTAAGGATCCGTGTTGGCGTTGGTATAAATCACCGACGCATTATTAGCGATAATGTTTAGGTGCAAAGCAAGGTCTCTTTCAAGCAATCCATTTACGCGTGTCATTGTTGCGTTCATTCCGCCCAATGCTCCGGCTACAGTACCTCCAAAAAAGGTGGTATACTCGGCCACACAAGACAATGCCAAACGCATGGTTTTGTAGGATAAATTACTAGCGCGGTTTGTAAACGCAGCATCATCCAACAAATCATGGGTTAAGACTTGTTCAACAGTGCCACAGGTAAAAGGCATTTTAGGGGTGTTTCTGGTTTTGGTGTCAAACAACACATAAACGGAATTGTCTTTGGTGTATGGCTCAATAAATTCATTGCCATTGTCTGGACGCATCACCATAGTCTGGATACCGCGTGGATCGATACTAAATCGAATCGTAGCCGATAAATCAGTGGCACTGGTTCCTGAAAACGATCTTATTTCTGGATATTGCGCTTGCAATGCGGGTTCAAAGTTTGAATTTTCCCAAACATAAAATTTTTCTAATTCTCCATTACTGTTTGGAAAATAAACGGTAGCGCCAGTATTTCCAGAAAAAATAGCAGGAACGTGAGTTAATGCAAGTCTAAATTCATTGAGGTCCAATGTAAAAAGCGCTTGATTTTCAGAATAGGAAGTAGTTCTGATTAATGATTCTTGAGGCAATTGGGTAGCGGATAGCTTTTTCCATGCGCCATAATTTTGAGCAAAAACTTGTGAAAATGAACACAAGATAACAAGTAATAGTAGAGATTTTTTCATTTTTTGGTTGAATAATAATAGGTCGTAAAAATAGTATTTATTTTGAGTTTTTGTGAATTGACGTTGCGTTTTTACTACAAATGTGTTGTTAAATTTTGTTATTACTCAAATTAGTGCGCAATTTATCAAATGGGATGGTTAAATTTGGCGCAATTTTAAAAGCCCCATTTTGATAACCTACCAAGGCATACATTTATTTACAACAACTGCGAAAACAGTGGTTACCATTGGCACATTTGACGGGGTTCACTTGGGCCATCGCAAAATTATTGAACGCCTGATCTCAGCGGCCAAGAAGCAAAATTGTGAGAGCGTAATTTTGACCTTTTTCCCGCATCCTAGGATGGTGCTTCACGGACCCGATTCGGTACAATTACTCAACACCATTGATGAGCGCATAGCTTTGTTGGAAGCTTGTGGTGTGGACCATTTGATTGTGCATCCGTTTGACGAAGCTTTCTCAAAATTATCTGCCGAAGAATTCATCAAAAAGGTCCTTGTTGATCAGTTGCAGGTGCAACAAATCATCGTTGGTCATGACCATCGTTTTGGCAACAATCGCACCGCTGATTACAATGATTTGGTGTTGTATGGTAAACAATACGGGTTTGAAGTAGCCCAAATTGAAGCCGAAATGCTGCACGAAGTCAATGTGAGTTCTACAAAAATAAGAACGGCCTTGCAAGCCGGCGAAATAGAATTGGCTTCCCAATATTTAGGTCATTCCTATCAATTGAGTGGAACGGTTGAGCTAGGAAATCAATTGGGCAGAACCATTGGTTTTCCTACTGCCAACATGCATTTGGACGCCTCCTACAAACTTGTGCCCAAACGCGGCGTGTATTTGGTGCAAAGTACGCTGCTTGGCACTGTGGTTTTTGGCTTAGTAAACATTGGTGTCCGACCTACAGTTGGCGGATCAAAGCAAAGCGTCGAAGTGCATTTCTTAGGGTTTGAGGGCGACTTATATGGCCAAATTATCACCATTGAATTATTGGAATACTTGAGAGAAGAACAAAAATTCGATTCGGTTGAGGACTTAAAAAAACAAATCGAAAGTGACCGCGATTGGGCGATTCAAGCCATCGCGTCACGTAAAGAATTGGCCAAATAAACATTTTTTCTTCCTGACTTATTTGCTACTTTTGACCCACATTAAATATAAACGGTATGTTGAGCACAAAACACAATTGGACCAAAGACGAAATAATCGCGATTTACAACAAACCCATGATGGATTTGCTTTATGAAGCAGCTACCATACACCGCGTAAATCATGATCCAAACGTTGTACAAGTTTCCACCTTGCTTTCTATAAAAACAGGCGGTTGTCCCGAAGATTGTGGCTATTGTCCTCAAGCGGCCCGCTACCACACCAATGTGGAAGGCAATGATTTGATGTCAGTGCAACAAGTAAAAGCGCAAGCATTGCGTGCCAAATCCAGCGGTTCATCACGGGTATGTATGGGGGCGGCTTGGCGAAATGTGAAAGACGGACCCGAATTTGACCAAGTACTCGAAATGGTCCGTACCATCAATAAATTAGACATGGAGGTATGTTGCACCTTGGGAATGCTTACAGAAAATCAAGCCAAACGATTGGCCGAAGCCGGACTTTATGCCTATAACCACAACTTAGATACCTCAGAAGAATACTATAAAGAAGTAATTTCAACTCGCGGTTTTGAAGACCGTTTACAAACCATAGACAACGTGCGCAAAACCAATGTCACGGTATGTAGTGGTGGAATCATTGGCATGGGCGAATCAATTGAGGATCGCGCGGGCATGTTGGTCGCTTTGTCTACCCTAAATCCACAACCCGAGTCGGTGCCCATTAATGCGTTAGTCGCGGTGGAAGGCACACCCATGGAAGACGAAAAACCAGTAGAAATCTGGGAAATGATCCGCATGGTAGCCACTACCCGCATTGTGATGCCAGAGACCCAAGTTCGTTTATCGGCTGGGCGAACAAATATGAGTAGAGAAGGCCAAGCCTTATGCTTTTTTGCGGGAGCCAACTCAATTTTTGCCGGTGATAAATTACTTACCACACCCAATCCAGATGTAAACGAAGACATGAAAATGTTTGAATTACTGGGCTTAGAACCGCAAAAACCCTTTATAAAAATCATGCAACCCCAAACGGTAGAAGCCGAAGATTCGCAGTACCAACCGCTGGGTGAAAAACCAAAATGGTCAAGACCTGGTCACACCATCGAACGCAACGTAGAAGCGTCAGGGAAAAAATAAATTAGTACAACACTTTAGAAGTAGAGACCGTTCCGTCATTTAAGTAAGATTTTACCAAAATAACTTGCGTGGGGATTTGCAAGGCTACTTCGCAGGAGGTAGCGCTTGATTTTTGCATGCGTAATACACGTCCTAATAAATCAAACACAACCACTTCCTTAATGGAACTCGACGTGCTTGTTGCCACAATTCCATCCGAGGTTTTTTGAACAAACACCGTGGCCTGCATGCCTTGAGTTTCCTCTTTTGAATATACACCCACGTGAGGTAAAAACCGGAGAATAAATCGGGATGTAAACTCACCAGCTGCACTGTAAAACGTATATGGACCTTGATTCAAAAGCTGTGTAGTTTGCAATAAGGTATCTTCGAGATATACTGCCTTTTGAGCAAATAATCCCTCTGCGCGGTCAATGGCGATGCTTAAATTCCCTGAAACAGTTGCCTTGTAACCAAGTAGAAAATTATCATTTATTCCCCAAGGGAAGCCGTTGGTTTGAATAGCCAATTGTTTGCTGCTGTTTTGGGTATAAAAATTCACATAACTGTTTCCGTTTAACACTTCACCGTCAAACCCGCGATCATAGCCATTAGTAGCTTGGGTGTGATAACCCACCATGAGTTGCTTAAAGGCGCCTTGGGTGTTGGTTAAATTGAGCCATAATCTATCGTCGGCAGGAGCAATATGCGAGGAAGGATGTGCCGTATTTTGACGAAAAAATTCGTTGTTATTGGTTGCCAATCGCATGTTGTTGTAAAAACTCACATTTCCATTGGCCAAGCCTTTAATGAAAAAGCTTTGACCCGAGGCAATTTTGCCAGTCGGAACTTGGGTATTTACACCTGTACTTGAAGAAGCAGAGGTACTCACGCTACCGGAAAAATTATACACCGCGTAGTCGTTAGACGAGTAGACATTGTTGGTGATCGGCGTATTGTGCGTCCACAAATAAATGGTTCCTTCTACTGTACTTGCATTTTCTGGAAAAGAAAGAAACGCATTGGCGCTCAAGGCAGATGGATAGGGATTACCAATTAAATTTAAATTGCTTGCGCCCAAAACGATTGGAGTTTGAATAAAACCGTTGTTGGGCACTCCATTAAATTCACCGGTGTCAAACACTGCAGGTGTAGCAATATCAAAAGTTTGAGGTGCTCTAATGATGTATCCTTTTCCTATAGCCATGGTCGTACTGTTGGGTACATTTACCCAGTTGCCCACTATTGGGTCAAACTGAAAATACTTGTCTGACAAGGTTAAAGGCGAAAACGAAAACAAAGTTTGACCGGCCACTGGCGAAGACCAATACGTAAAATCAAAACGTCGCATTGGGGTACTGAAACGCTTTATTTTTGCAGCACCTGTATTGACCGCAAAATCATTTTTTTGAATCAATACGGCATTGTTTTCAACTTGAAACACGCCTTTGTTGTCAATGTCACTCTCGATACTAAATGTTGTATTTGGGCTTATGGTAACTGTTTTCCCCGCGTTGATTTCGCATTTACAAGCGGTAACATTCCCAAAAGTAGCCGAATTATAATCCCCGTTAAATATTGCTTTTATATTGCTAGTTGGCGCATTTGCACTCCAAGCTGTGCCATTCCAGGTCGTACCCAATTCTTTTCGGCCGTTTAAAACGATATTGTCAATTGCCCAAATTTCATTGAGGTTGCAGTTGATCGTGAGTTTAATTCTTAAGGCCGTTGACTTGGGAAGCTTTCCGAGTGTAATGGTAGAAAACCCATTTGTAGTGATGTATCCGCCGCCTCCAGGATTAAAATTATTCGATATATTGTCCCCATCATAATTTTGGTTGATGGTTCCGGCACCACTGGCGAATGACCATTTGGCATTGGTATTTCCCTGAATAAGTACTTCGTTAGAATACGTAGCACCTCCATTTGTACTAACTGCCACAATAACGCGATCAAGGGCGTCCAAGCCTTCAGCAGCGGTTGAAGCAAGGGCTGCTAATCTAAAATTCAATTGTAAATCGGCGTAGGCAGAGGCATTGATGGTTGCCATTGTAACTACTACAGTGCTATTACTCACTTGAATACTTCTTCCGTCCAAAAAGCGGTTTGACATAATTACGCCATTATCTGCAACGGCTCCATAGGCCGTTCCGGCGGCAACTGTTGGAGTACCTGTTGTGGTATACATCCAAGCTGGTCCAGGTGTAATGGTTGTTTCAAAATTTTGCATGCCCACAATTTCTGTAGGACCTAAACTACACGGCATGTAATCAACCCCATAGCCGTTTACGGCAAACGTATACGGATTTTCATTGGCATCGTTATTGACTATAGAGACTACAGCATTGCGTTGTCCCGTAGCCGATGGATCAAACCGAATCACAAAGGTGGTCGTCCCACCAACTGCTACTGATGAGGCAGGCAGTGTTACAACCGTAAAATCAGCTGCCTGTATACCCGAAATACTTATGGCTCCTAAGTTCAATGCCAAAGTACCCGTGTTTGAGACGGTGTAGGTTCGGTCTAAAGTACCGGTTGTTACGTTTAAATAATCAAAAAAAGTATGGTTAAAGGCCGATGTTGTTGAGGCTCCACTCAAAATAGGCTGGGTGTTTCCTGTGATGTCGATTTCCGGCATTAGCCCTGTTCCTTGCACCAAAAAGGTAAAAGGCCCCTCGTCGGGATCGTTATTTGGAATAGTGACTAACGCGGAACGAATACCGCCGGCAGTGGGCGTAAATTGAATGGTGAAGTTTTTAGTAAATCCTGGCAAGAGCGTAGCGCCAACAATGGGGGTTGTTATGGAAAAATCCCCAGGATTGGTTCCGCTTATAAACACATAGGGAGCCGCTCCTGTAAAAAGAACAGGGGCATTTTGAGGGCAGTCGTTTCTGACAATGAAATTTTTGGGTAAGGATGACCCCACTGCAACCGAACCAAAAAGGGTATTGTTTACCGTACTTGGTATTAAACTTCCGTTCGTTACTATACTTAATCCCCCTCCTACAGGCCCTCCATTAACCCGAATATCGGGCACAGGAATAATACCATAGCCTTGTATATCAAACCAATACGGGTTTTCGTTGCTGTCATTGTTAAAAATGTTAATTCGCGCCGTATGCAATCCTTGAAAACTTGGGTCAAATGTAATGGTCAACGATCTTGTGCTGATTACCGCAGTGGCCGGAGCTATTGAGCCAATGGGTAAAACGCCCAAAACAGTAAAATTAGCCGCATTAACCCCTGTGACGGTTACATTGGTAATGTCTAACGGCAAGGCCCCTAAATTCTGAATAAAATAAGTAATGGACTGCACGGTATTTAGCGTGGACATGGGAAAAGTAATAGGGGCATAATCGGTGCCCTCACCCACCGTGGGCGTAGTGTCTCCCGAAAAAACAGAGTTCCCGTAGGCCGTTACATTTATTTCTGGTGCAGGAGTACCATAAGAGGCGGTGATGTTGATGTCATCTAACCCAAATTCGTCACTGGCTCCGGTTCCGGAAATAATTTCGGGCGTCCATCGAATATAGTATAAACTACCCGGAGCTAAATTCAAGCTTCCAATTACAATTACGCGTGATGGAGATAATGTTTCAACATGCACCCACTGAAAATCGTCGGGTACGTCTGGCGAGACATAATCGAGAGCCGTTTCGGTGGCAAATACCGTGTTGTTTGGAGAGTGTGAAAAACTGATGGAAGAAGAATTGCCTTCGTCATTTCGCACATACAAATCATAGGAAATAGTAAGTTGCGTAATATTCGTCGTTCCGTTATTTCTAATTTTAAGCGTGATGGTTCCAGGATCAAAATCAGAAAGTCCAGGTTGAATTAACAAAGCGGGATTAACATCAGAACTCGGCGTATCGGTATAGGCATAAATCCCAGGTGTAATTACCGCTGTTGAGGTTGACCCTCTACCAAAATCATCTAAGGTTTGTGTGCCGCCAAAAAGCAGATTGCCAAAACTCCATCCTTTCACTTCCCAAGCATTTGAGTTGAGTCGGCCAGCAACTGTGGGGTTTGGCTGAAATCCTGCTCCTGTAAAGGCAGTACTTGGCGTAGTTCCAACGGTAGTTTGCATGCTATTCGAAAAATCGACTATAGCAGTAGGGACAGCATTACTCACATTAACCTGAGCATAGGCCTCGGGTAAGCAAATAATAAAAGCCGCTATAGCAAGTAAATGTCGGAATTTCATGAATAGATCTGAGCTGTTAATTTTTGTCTGCAATCTTTGCAGTTTCACAAACATACAAAGAAAACAAATACAGCCAATTAGCCTTAAATCTAAATCGATAAGTGTACAAAAAAATCGATAAACTGCAGCTGCTACGAAGAGTAGCTTAAAGTGCGATTTTTTGGGTAACTAATTTACCCGATTTAAGTTGCACTTGCACCAACACAACCGATTGGCGAACAGGCGCTTGAAAAGAAAATGTTGTGTCCGAAATCCCCGATTGTTTGTAAATAGTTCTACCTACTAAATCATACACACTGACGCTTTCAATTTGGTCTTGAGCTGAGCGAATGTGGATTTGATTTTCATTTCCATACACCTGAACCAATTGTGTTGCTGAGTGAACTGGGTTTGTAGTCAATTCAGACGAATAACGCAGAATAAATCGGTTGTTAAAGGTGCCTGATGAAGTAGTGAAGGTGTACGTTGATTGAGTCAAATCATGCAAAATATGCTGTTCACGGTCTTCCAAATAAATGGGTTGATTTTGGTTGTCGAATAACCCTTCAGCTGCGTCCAGTTCAATGCTAAAAACACCTGAAACCGCAGCAAAGTAACCCAATAGCACTTGGTCGTTTGCGGCAAACGAAGGGCGTGCTTGGATGCGGTAGTTTTTATCGTCTATAAGCGAATAAAAACTGAGGTAGTTTTTTGTTTTAGCAGCCAAGGCATCAAACGCATGGTCTTCAGACGTAGAAGCACCTTCTATATACCCAACTAAGAGTTGGCTAAACATGCCATCGGTATTTTTCAAGTTGAGCCAAAAACGATCTCTAGTGGGCTGTTCAACTATTTCTGTTGCCGCTGAAAATCTAAAAAATTGTGCGTTAGTATAGGTTTTGTTACGCATGCTGTTGGTAAACTGCACATTTGTGGGCGTGATTGCTTCCACCATAAATGCTTGACCTGTGCCAATTTTTCCATTTGGTAAGGCGCTGCCGGTGTAACTTGTGCGTGTGCCACCTGTTTTGTTGTACACCGCATAATCATCCGAAATGAAATTTTGGGCATCTGGACCCGGGTTAGAAACCGAAATGGCACCCACGTGCGTCCAAAAATACAATGAACCGCTTATGTTTGGATTGGCATCAATAAAGGCGTCGGCGTCAAGTGCCGAAGGATAGGGATTGCCAATTAAATTAAAATCGTCATTGGCATCGGCTGTATTCGCACTCAAAGTTAATGGCGTTACAATTGTACCCGTGTTTACTGTTCCAGAAAAGGTCACCGATATGGGGGCGGCAGGATAGGAAGCAGCCGTTGTAGGCATCATGACGGCATAGCCTTTGCCTGGAGCAAGAGTGGTGGCTGATCCAGCAAATGTCCAAGCAAATGGAGCGGTATCATCAAATCCATCCGACACATTGGCGGTAACCACACCCAAATTATTAATCGTTTGGGTATCCGAGAAATTAGCGGTTGTAAATCCAAAAGAATAATCGGTACGCCAAGTGGGGAAAGTGGATCCTAAATTGGCTGAAGTTACTGGTGAAGACCAATAGGTGTAATCAAATTTATCAAAGGAGGATGTGGTTCGGGATACTTGGATTGTTCCGTTATTGGTGACCAATCCGGCATTTTCAATCATCACCAATGAACCACTGTCTGCAATCTGTAAAATGGCATTGGCTTGTACAGTCAAATCATTTTGAATATTCATGTATTGATTGGGCGTAATCACAGCGGTCACTCCCGAATTAATTGTAAGACTACACGCATCTATACTGCCGTGTGTAGAGGTGTTGTAATTGCCCGCCAATATTGCCGCTCTATTGATGGTAGGCACAGTTGGTGACCAGGATACTCCATTCCAAGTTACCGCTGAAGTAGCCGTCACTTTTACCGCATTCGAAGCCGTGTAGCAGGTGGCTAAGTTTTCGCGCACTTGACAATAAAATTGATAGCCATCAAT
>Ga0315908_10002433_pt1 | contig 13652 bp, 13 predicted proteins | sample LakEriMetagenome_12_FD_203520 | JGI IMG/M metagenome (GOLD analysis project Ga0315908, IMG submission 203520) | Freshwater fungal communities from buoy surface, Lake Erie, Ohio, United States - Buoy 4 MA124 | ecosystem: Environmental > Aquatic > Freshwater > Lake > Lake biofilm | place: USA...
GGAGTATTTTCGCCAAGATGAAAGGGCGGGCGGTGGTCTTGGGTGTCATGGCGTGTTAGGCAAAGGCCATGAACCCCATTCCGACCAAAGATCAGATCCGCCAATGGATCGCCGAGAACCCCGGCTTTGTCGCCAAGCGCGATATTGCCAAAGCCTTTGGCATCAAGGGCGATGCCAAGATCGACCTCAAGCGCATCCTGCGCGAGATGGAAGACGAGGGCGCGCTTGAGAAAAAGGCGCGCCGCTTTCAGGAACCGGGGGTCTTGCCGCCTGTCGCCGTGTTGCAGATTCTGGCCCCCGATGCGTCCGGGGATTTGTTTGCCGTGCCGTTGGAAGACGGCGTCGACAGCAGCCAGCGGGTGTTGATCGTCACCCAGAAGGGCGATCCGGCGCTGGGCGCGGGCGACCGGATCTTGGGCCGCCTGACCCCCGTCAAGGGCGATGGCCACGCCTATGAAGGGCGGTTGATCCGGCGGCTGGGATCAAACCCGCTGAAGGTTTTGGGCATTTACCGCGACAGCCACGAAGGCGGGCGGATTGTGCCCATCGACAAGGGCCAAGACAAGGAATGGCGCGTCGCCCGCGATGCCTCCGACGGCGCGCGCGATGGGGAATTGGTCGAAGGCGAAGCCGTCGGCAACCGTCGCATGGGCCTGCCACAGGCGCGCATCGTGGCGCGGCTCGGCGATCCCTCCGGCGCCCGCGCGGTCAGCCTGATCGCCATTCACCAGCACGGCATCCCCGACCAATTCCCCGATCCGGTGATTGCCGAGGCCGACAAGGCCGCCCCCGTTGGCCTCCAAGGCCGGGAGGATCTGCGCGATCTGCCCTTGGTCACCATTGACCCCATCGATGCCCGCGACCGCGATGATGCGGTCTATGCCATGGCCGACGATCAGCCCGGCAATCCCGGCGGCCATATCATCTGGGTCGCCATCGCCGATGTCGCCCATTACGTCACCCCGGGCAGCGCTCTTGACCGCGAGGCGCGGCGGCGCGGCAATTCCACCTATTTCCCCGACCGCGTCGTGCCGATGTTGCCCGATATCCTGTCGGGCGATCTGTGCTCCTTGCACGAGCATGTCGACCGCGCCTGTCTGGCCGTCCGGATGCGAATTGACGCCCATGGCAACAAGCTGTCGCACCGCTATGTGCGCGGCTTGATGCGGTCCAAGGCCTCCTTGCACTACGCCCAAGTGCAGGCCGCCATCGACGGCCAGCCCGATGACAAGACCGCGCCCTTGCTCGACCCGGTCCTGCGCCCGCTTTATGCTGCCTATGCCGCGCTGGTGCAGGCCCGCACCGCCCGCCAGCCCCTCGATCTCGACCTGCCCGAGCGCAAGATCGTGCTGGATGACGCGGGCAAAGTCACCTCGGTGTCGTTCTATGAACGCTTTGACGCGCATAAGCTGATCGAGGAGATGATGATCCTCGCCAATGTCGCCGCCGCCGAGGAATTGGTGAAGCTGAAGCAGCCATTGCTCTTCCGTGTGCACGAGGAACCCTCACCCCTGAAGCTTGAGGCGCTGCGCGAAGTGGCCGAGGCTTCGGGCTTGGTGCTGGCCAAAGGGCAGGTGCTGAAAACCTCGCATCTGAACCGGCTTCTCAGCCAAGCGCAGGGCACCGAGTTTGATGAGCTCATCAACCTGACCACCCTGCGTTCCATGACGCAGGCCTATTACAATGCTGAAAACTTTGGCCATTTCGGGCTGGCCCTGCGCAACTACGCGCATTTCACCAGCCCCATCCGGCGCTACTCCGATCTGATCGTGCACCGCGCGCTGATTGCAGGCCATGGCTGGGGCAAAGACGGGCTGTCGTCGTGGGATGTGGAAAATCTCGATGAGACCGCCAAGCTGATTTCCGACTCTGAACGGCGCAGCATGGCCGCCGAACGCGACACGACCGACCGCTACCTTGCGGCCTTCTTGGCCGACCGGGTGGGCAGCACCTTTGCGGGCCGGATTTCCGGCGTGCAGCGCTTTGGCCTTTTTGTCCGGCTGGAGGAAACCGGGGCCGATGGTCTGATCCCGATCCGCGCCGTGGGGCGCGAGTTCTTCCACTATGACGAGACAACCCAGACACTGATGGGGGCCGATACAGGGCTGACCATCGGCATCGGGCAGCGCGTGGTCGTGAAACTGGCCGAGGCGGTGCCGGTTACAGGTGGCCTTGTGCTGGAACTCGTCGAGATCGACGGCGCTGCCATTGCCGCCGGGGGCCGGGGCCGCAAGGGCGGGCGCTACCAGCCGCGCAAGCCGGGGGCGGCGGGTGCCAAAGCGGCCAAGCTCGCGCGGAAGATTGTGCGCAAACGGCGGGGCTAAGGATGGGCGACGCGCGGGCAGTCTTTGCGAAGAATGCCCGTCAGGGCTTGATGAGCATGGCCGCCGCGCTGGCGCTGACCACCCCCGCCCTTGCAGGCCCGCAAGACACCGAAGCGGCCATGACTGAAACCATCGGGGAGGCGATGTTGACCGAAGGAACCGGCACGCAAGACGGGCTAACCCAGTGGCTTTCCACCTTCAAGGACCGCGCCTTGGCGGCGGGCATCTCGTCCGCCACGCTTGATGCGCTGAAGGGTGCGGAATATCTGCCAAAGGTCGTGCGCAATGACCGCCACCAAAACGAATTCACCAAGACGATCTGGGAATATCTTGACACCGCCGTGTCGCAAGACCGCATCGCTCATGGGCTTAAGGCCCTGAAATCCTACGGCGAAACGCTGTCCCGGATCGAGGCCACCTATGGCGTTGACGCCGAAATCGTCGCCGCCATCTGGGGGCTGGAAAGCGCCTATGGCGCGGTGCGCGGCGACATTCCCACGCTGCACGCGCTCGCCACACTGGCCTATGACGGGCGGCGCGGTGCGTTTTTTGAGGGTGAGCTGATCGCCGCCCTCAAGATCCTGCAGCTGGGCGATGCCACCCCAGCCACCCTGCGCGGCTCTTGGGCCGGGGCGATGGGGCATACGCAGTTCATGCCCTCGTCTTGGCATGCCTTTGCGGTGGATTTCACCGCCGATGGCAAGCGCGACATCTGGGACGATGATCCCACCGACGCGCTGGCCTCAACCGCCGCCTATCTCGCGGGCAAGGGCTGGGTGAAAGGCGCGCCATGGGGTGCGGAAATCACCCTGCCGCCCGGGTTCAACTATGACCTGACGACCGAACGGGTGAAAATACCCGTCGCCGACTGGCAAGCGATGGGGGTTCGGCTGGCCGACGGTGGCGATCTGCCCGACCATGGCCCGGCCTCGGTCCTTCTGCCCGGCGGGCACCGGGGCGCGGCCTTTCTGATCTTCCAGAACTTCCATGTGATCGAGACCTATAACACCGCCGATGCCTATGTCATCGCCGTGGGCCATCTGGCCGACCGTCTGCGCGGCGCAGGACCCATCCTCACGCCTTGGCCGCGCGACGAACGGGCGTTGTCGTTTGAGGAACGCGTCGCCTTGCAAAAACGGCTGACATCGGCAGGCTTTGATACCGGCGGCGTTGACGCCAAGATGGGGCCAAAAACCGTGGCCGCCATCAAGACGTTTCAAAAGGCCCGCGGCATGGTGCCAGACGGCTTTCCCAGCCTTTCGGTCTTGCAGGCCCTGCAGTAACGACTTCGTGTAGCGGCAGGGTTCAGACCAAAGTCCCTATGCGGGCGGTATCGATCTGGCTAAGCTGAGTTTCAGAAGTTGAATTCAGCCCAAACGTGTTTCGTCCAATCAGCGGAGAGCCAGATGAGAACCTTTGCCAAAACGCTGTGTATCAGCGCGCTTTTGATGACCGGGGCTGCTTTTGCAGCAGGCACCGCAGCGACCGATCCCGATGTGATTGCTCGGAAGGACCTGATGAAAACCATCGGTGGGGCAGCCAAAACCTTGGGCGGCATGGCCTCGGGCGAGGTGGCGCATGACGCCGCCGCCGCCGAAGCGGCCAAGCAAGCCATGATCGCGGCCGCCGCCGAGATCGAGGCCAAGTTCACCAACAACGCGGCCGATCCGGCCTCTGAGGCCAAGCCTGAGGTTTGGACCAACTGGAATGATTTCTTGGCCAAGGGCAAGGCGCTGGGTGATGCGGCTGGTGCCCTTGATGTGGCCAGCGCCGAAAGCATTGGCGCGGGCATGGGGGCCATTGGTGGCACCTGCAAGGCCTGCCACACAGACTATCGCGTTCAGAAGTAAACGGTGCGTTGGTAAGGGGCCCCTCGGACCTTATGTCCGGGGGGCCTTTGTTTGACCAAATGGGCCATGTCCCGCGAAACTCAGCCGCAGCTGATGCGGAAGATCTCGCCAGTTTCGTCGATTTCGATGTTCAGCCGCGTCGGGTTGTAATCCATCGTCACCGCCATGCCGGGCCGGATGATCCGCACCGGCACCCCGAATTTCATGGTCTGCAGCACCGTTTCCGGCTGTCCACGCAGAAACTGCAGATCAGGCGCGCCGCAACTGTCCTCGGGCGGCATCGACGGCGGGATGTCACCGGGATAGGGCGGGCTTTCGATCTCAACGCAGGCGGCAAGACCAAGGGGGATAAGCAGGGCAAAGGGACGCATGGCACTCTCCTGAACAGGCGTCAGCCGAAATCAGCCACAGATCAGCCGCTGGATTCGACCGGTCACATCAACCTCGGCATTCAGCCGGGTGGGGACAATGTCATTTGTAATCTCTTGCCCCGGCCAAAGCACGCGCAGCGGACCGATCAGGCGGAAATCAGCCAGCCGCTCCATCGGCTGACCACGCAGATCAGACAGGGTGGCAAGGCCGCAGCTGTCGGGCAAATCGGGCAACATCTCGTCCACCGGCCCCAGCATCAGGCCCGCCCGCAAGCACCCGGCCAAGAGCCCCCCCAGCACCACAACCGCAACCGCGCGGCCCAACGCCCCCCGCCGCTCTGGGGCAATGCGGCCCGCAAACAGGGCCGAAACCCGGAACAAAGTCACTGTCAAATGTCGTTTCCTGAATTGCAATTCCACACGTTCTGGCACAGCCTGAGACCCTTGATAAGGGGAGGAATTCCGAAATGCGCACCCGTGCCGCCGTTGCCGTTGCCGCTGGCAAACCGCTTGAAATCATGGAGGTGAACCTTGACGACCCGAAAGAGGGCGAGGTTCTGATCGAGATCAAGGCCACCGGCATTTGCCACACCGACGAATTCACCCTGTCGGGTGCCGACCCCGAAGGGATTTTCCCCTCGATCCTCGGCCATGAGGGCGCGGGCGTGGTGGTGAAATGCGGCCCCGGCGTGAAATCGCTGAAGCCCGGCGATCACGTGATCCCGCTTTACACCCCCGAATGCCGCGAATGCCCCTCGTGCCTGTCGCGCAAGACCAACCTTTGCACCGCCATTCGCGCCACCCAAGGCCAAGGCCTGATGCCCGATGGCACCACCCGGTTCTCCATGCTCGATGGCACGCCGATCTATCACTACATGGGCTGCTCCACCTTCGCCCAACACACCGTCATGCCCGAAATCGCGCTGGCCAAGGTCCGCGACGACGCGCCCTTTGACAAGATCTGCTACATCGGCTGCGGCGTGACCACCGGCATCGGCGCGGTCTTGAACACCGCGCAGGTGGAACAGGACGCAACGGCGGTGGTCTTTGGTCTGGGCGGCATTGGTCTGAACGTCATTCAGGGCCTGAAAATGGCCGGCGCGCGGATGATCATCGGCGTCGATCTGAACGACGACAAGGAAGAATGGGGCCGCCGCTTTGGCATGACCCATTTCATCAACCCCAAGAAGCTGGCCGAAGGTCAATCGATGGTGCAAACCATCGTTGATCTGACGAAAACCCCCTTCGACAAGATCGGCGGCGCGGATTACTCGTTCGACTGCACCGGCAACGTCAAGGTGATGCGCGACGCCTTGGAATGCACCCATCGCGGCTGGGGTCAGTCCATCATCATCGGCGTGGCCCCGGCAGGCGCGGTGATTGAAACCCGGCCCTTCCAGCTGGTCACCGGCCGCATCTGGAAAGGCACCGCCTTTGGCGGCGCGCGCGGGCGCACCGATGTGCCGAAGATTGTGGATTGGTACATGGACGGCAAGATCGAGATTGACCCCATGATCACCCACATCCTGCCCTTGGAAAAGATCAACGACGCCTTCGATCTGATGCACAAAGGTGAATCGATCCGCTCGGTCGTGGTCTACTAAGTGGCCCGCGATGGGGCCAAACTGCTGGCGGTTCTGATCGACGCCGACAACGTGCTCTCGCGCCATGCCGAGGCGATCTTGAAAGAGGTTGGCCGCATTGGCGAACCCGCGCTGCGGCGGGTTTACGGCGATTGGTCCAGCTCGCAGCTTGCGGGCTGGAAATCGGCGGCGCGCGATCTGGGGCTGGTGATGCACCAGCAATCGGCCAACACAAAGGGCAAGAACGCCAGCGACATCGGCCTTGTGATCGATGCGATGGACATCCTGCACCAAGGCAAGTTTGACGGCTTTGTGCTGGTCAGCTCCGACAGCGATTTCACCCGTCTCGCCAGCCGCATCCGCGAAGAAGGGCTTGAGGTGATCGGCATCGGCGAGTCCAAGACCCCCGAAAGCCTGCGCAAGGTCTGCAACCGCTTTATCCTGATCGAAAACATCGTCACCGAGGCCGAGGCGGAAACCGCCACCGCCCCCGCCGCCCCCGTCATGGCCGCCGCCCGCACCGAAGGCACCGCCAGCGCCCCACCCACGAAACGCCCGATGATTGAGGCGATCCCCCTGATCGCCAAGGCCATGCAAAGCATCGACCCCGATGGCGAATGGTTTCATCTGGGCCAGATCGGCCAATACATGGTGCGCGCCGATCCCGATTTCGATTCGCGCACCTATGGGGCGGCCAAGCTCTCAGACCTGATCAAGGGCCTGCCCAAACGGTTCGAGGTCCGCAAAGACGCCAACGCTTGGCTGGTGCGCGACATCGCGTGACCTTTTCACGCCGGGCCTTGGCCGGTCAGCGGCATGACACTTGCCACAGCCCCCACAGCCATGGCCAATTACCCCGGTGGGAACGGCCCAGCCCGGCAGGGCGGCCGGTGGAGAGCGGGGGGCCGCCTTGGAAACGGGCGATGAGCTGGCAGAGTTTGCCATCGATTTTCTGGTGTCCGGTCGCGGCAGCGCACGGGCCCTGACCCGAGAGCTGGCGACCCGCTGGCCGAACCACCCCGCCTTGGAATTTGTGCTGGTCCTGTCCTTGGCCGCCAATGGCATCGAAAGCACCCTGACCGGGGCCGAGGCCGACCGTCTGGCGCGTGAGGCCTGGCAAATGGCGGCCCTTTTGGGCGTTGATCTCTACGACGCCCAAGCGCTTGGCCTGCCCCATCGCAGCGGTGCCGATCTTGTGCGCTATTGGCAGACGCATGACGGGTTTTTCCTGAACGGCTGATCTTGCCTCCCCCGTCCCATGGGGCCAGACTGGCCCGGTCAGACATTGGGGGCTCAGATGAACGGCGCAGAATCCTTGGTGAAAACCCTGCTCGTCTCGGGCGTTGACGTCTGTTTCGCCAACCCCGGCACCTCCGAGATGCATTTCGTCGCCGCCTTGGACGACCATCCGCAGATGCGCTGCATCCTGTGCCTCTTCGAAGGCGGCACCTCGGGTGCGGCGGACGGCTACTATCGCATGTCGCGCCGCGTGGCAGCGACGCTTCTCCACCTCGCCCCCGGCTTTGGCAACGCCTTTGCCAACCTGCACAACGCGCGCAAAGCGCAGTCGGGTGTGCTGAATGTCATGGGCGAACACGCCACCTATCACCTGCGCCATGAAAGCCCACTCAAGGGCGACACAGCGGGCATTTCCCAAGCCATCTCGCACTGGACCCGCACCACCGCCGATGCCGCCCAAGTCGCCGCCGACGGGGCCGCCGCCGTGCAAGCGGCGCGCAGCCTGAACGGCCAGATCGCCACGCTGATCCTACCCGCCAACACCGCATGGGAGGCGGGCGCAGCACCCGCCACCGCCGCCCCACCCCCGGCACTGCGCCTGCCATCCGCCGCCGAGATCACCGCCGCCGTCACCGCGCTCCGTCAGCCCGGTGCGGCGCTCATGGTGGACGGTCCCGCCCTTTACGACGATGCCACCGCCCAACTTGCCGCCCGCATCGCGGCGGCCACCGGCGCGCGGCTGATGGCCCCCTTCTTCACCGCCCGTGCCAGGCGCGGCGCAGGATCACTGCGCATGGCCCGGCTCGCCTATGAGGTGGATCTCAACAGCGCCATTCTGGCCGATGTCAAAACCCTCGTCCTCTGCGGCGCCCAGCGCCCCACCGCCTTTTTCGCCTATCCCGGCAAACCCAGCCTGCCCGAAGCGCCCGGAACGGCGGTGCTGGAGCTGGCCGATATCACCATGGACATTCCCGCCACACTGGCCGCCATGGCCGATGCCATCGGCCCCCTGCCCAATCTCGCCCCCGATGCGCGGCAACCGCTGGCCTTGCCCGCCCTGCCCACCGGCGCGCTGACGCTGGAAAAGGTGGGGGCAACCATCGCGCATCTCATGCCGGAAAACACCGTCGTGGTGAATGAGGCGATCACCTCCGGCGCGCCCGTCGCCGCACCGCTGCAAACCGCCCGTGGGCATGACTGGCTCGTCACCATGGGCGGGGCCATTGGCGCGGGCCTGCCGACAGCGGTCGGCGCGGCGGTGGCCTGCTCGGATCGCAAGGTGCTCTGCCTCTCCGGCGACGGCTCGGCCATGTATACGCTGCAATCCTTGTGGACCATGGCGCGCGAAAACCTTGATATCTGCACCGTCATCTTCGCCAATGACACCTACCGCATCCTGCATGGAGAGCTTTTGAACGTCGGCGCCACCCTCGGCCGCAACGTGGCGCGGATGTTCGACATGGTCGAGCCAACGCTCGATTGGGTCGCCTTGGCGCAAGGCCATGGCGTGCAAGCCGTGCGGGTCGAAACTGCAGATGCTTTCAACACCGCCTTTGCCGAAGCGATGGAGGCCAAAGGCCCCCGCCTCATCGTGGTGCCCTGCTAGCGCGTGCCGCGTTTGATCGGGTTCAGAAGATCAAACGCGATACACAACAGTCCCAACGGCTTGCCCGTCTGGGATTGCCTTCAATCTGAACCAGATTGAAGGCAGTATGCTAAAGCTGGCCCTCGGCGATCATCCCCACCAGCCTTGGGCCATCAATCCCTCCAGCCCCGGCAGCACGACCTGTGCGCGCAAACCCGGCTCGCCGGCCTCAAAACCCGCCGCATCCACTGTGCCCGTCGTCACCCCCACCGCGAAAGCCCCGGCCTTGCGGGCCATGGCAATCTCTAACTTGGGGTCATCGCCGATCACCACCATCTCCTGCGCCGGAACCCCCAGCATGGCCGAGATATCCTCAATCCCGATGGTTTCCGGCTTGCCAAACACCTTGGCCTTGACCCCCGTGGCATTGTGCAACGCCGCCGCCACCGCCCCCGAAATCCCCAAAAGCCGCCCCTTGGCCCCAGCAAAATGCGGCGCGATGGATGTGGCATAAAGCGGCTTTCCCGCCCACAAAAGCTGCGCCGCCTCCTCAAGATCGGCCACACCAAAGTCTTTGGTCCAGCCCAGCATCACGCCATCCACCTCGCCGCCCTCCCCGGCCAGCGCGACCTCGATCCCCGCATCGCGCAAGGGCACCCGCGTGCCGTCGGCGGCAATGGTCATCAGCCGCTTGACCCCCATCTTGGCCAATTGCCGTGCCGCCACCGTGGCAGGCGTCAGGATATGCCCCGGCGCCAGCACCAGCCCGGCCTCAGCCAGAAGGGGATAGTAATGCGCAGGCGGAAAGAAGGTGCCGTTCGTATAGGCCACCACCGGCATCCCCCGCGCGTCCAACGCGCGCAAGGCCGCCACTGCACCCGGCAGGGCGGCGTAGGTGCCCGTGTCCTTGTCCATCATGGCCAGCGTGCCATCGATGTCAAAGACAGCCGCGCGAATGGGGTGGGAATGCATCAACGGCCTCCGTTCAGGTCCAGCGAGAAGCCGGGCTTGGTGATCTTCACGCCCGTCAGCTTTGGCCGCTTTGTCAACTCACTCACCACATAGTTCAAGGCCCGCATCTGACGGGTGTCATCGCACGGCGCAGGGCCAGCGGCCTTCATCGCATCCACCCAAACTGCGGGTCGAACATGCTGTGGAGAATCGGGTTGACCCCAGACCTGATCAGGATCGCCGTTGGCCGTTTTGATCCACCATCTTTCTGGTTCCCGATCAGCCGCGCCCTTCATGCACAATGACCTGCCAGAGAAATCCGAAACCACGGCAAGTTATGCCCCGGTGCTGGTCGGTCCAGTTGCGCTGAAGGGCGGTTGAGTGGGGCCGATGTCTGGCCCCCATGTCGGGACGGATGCCAGACGCACACCAGACACAAACCACACGGGCACCAGACGGGCCTAAAGCGTGTTTTGGCGCAATAGTCCCTCCTGCCAGGATTCGGACGCTGCCAATTCCTTGTCGTCAGTCGTCGCCCGGCGGAACCTGTCGCCAGCAAGATCAGCAAAAAAAGTTGGGAGGACGCCACACGGGCACAGGCCCGCGCTGTTGCGGGCGGTCGTCACCACTGTCACGTGGTGTTCAACGGATTGAACGGGATGAAGTGGTGAGCCGGACAGGATTCGAACCTGTGACCCGCTGATTAAAAGTCAGCTGCTCTACCAACTGAGCTACCGGCCCACAACAGGGCCGCTGATTAGGAGGATGCCGCGGTGGGGTCAAGGGTAAAATGCGCGGGTGACTGGCGAAATCCTGACGGGGGGCGTATATGCGGGGCATGGACCAGATGCGCGACCCTTCCGGCCTTGGCTTCATGAAGATGCATGGGGCGGGCAATGATTTTGTGGTGATCGACTCACGCGGGCAGAAGACCGCCGTGGTCACGCCTGCGCTGGCACGCGCGCTGGGGGATCGCAACCGGGGCGTGGGCTTTGACCAGCTGGCCGAGATTCGCGATTCGGATCAGGCTGATTTCGGTTTGGATTTTTGGAACAATGACGGCAGCCGCGCTGGGGCTTGTGGCAATGCCACGCGCTGCGTGTCGGAATACATGATGCGCCAGCTTGGCAAGGAAGCGGTCACCCTTGTGACGGCACGCGGCGGTTTGTCGGCGGTGCGGCTGGCCGATGGGCGGGTGTCGGTGAACATGGGCGCGCCGCAGCTCGATTGGCCGTCAGTGCCCTTGGCGCATGAGGTGGATCCGCTGCACCTGCCTTTGGCGGGCGATCCGGTGGCCGTGGGCATGGGCAATCCGCATTGCGTGCTGTTCGTGCCGGATGCCGAGGCGGTGGATGTGGCGGGCCTTGGCCCCGGCTATGAGCATGATCCGCTCTATCCCCAACGCACCAATGTCGAATTTGCCAGCCTGATCGGACCGGATCATCTGCGCATGCGGGTCTGGGAGCGGGGGGCGGGCATTACGCTGGCCTGTGGGTCTGGGGCTTGTGCCACGGCTGTCGCGGCGCATCTGCGCGGGCTGACCGGGCGGCGCGTCACGCTGGATTTGGATGGTGGTGTCTTGGAGATTGACTGGCGCGAGGATGGGGTCTGGATGACCGGCCCGGTGGCGCACGTCTTTGACGGCTGGCTGTCGGCCGCGTTTCTGGCCGCCCACCCATGAGCCTGCCAAATTTTCGCCCGCCGGTGTTTTCCACCCTTGGCTGTCGCCTGAACGCCTACGAAACCGAGGCGATGAAGGAGTTGGCCGAGGCGGCAGGGGTTGAGGGCGCGGTGGTGGTGAACACCTGTGCGGTCACCGCCGAGGCGGTGCGCAAGGCCAAGCAAGAGATCCGTCGCCTCGCCCGCGAGAACCCCGGTGCGCCGGTGATCGTCACGGGCTGTGCGGCCCAGACCGAGCCCGAAACCTTTGCCGCCATGCCCGAAGTGACGCGGGTGATCGGCAATCATGAAAAGATGCAGGCCGAGACGTGGAGATCGCTCCGCCCCGCCGACTTTATCGGCGAGACCGAAAAGGTGCAGGTCAATGACATCATGGCCGTCCGCGAAACCGCTGGCCACCTGATTGACGGCTTTGGCCGCCACCGCGCCTATGTGCAGGTGCAAAATGGCTGCGACCACCGCTGCACCTTTTGCATCATTCCCTATGGCCGGGGCAATTCGCGGTCGGTTCCGGCCGGGGTGGTGGTGGAGCAGATTCAGCGGCTTGTGGACAAGGGTTTTTTGGAAGTGGTGCTGACCGGGGTTGATCTGACCTCATGGGGCGCGGACCTGCCGGGGGGCCCTCGTCTGGGCGATCTGGTGATGCGTATCCTGCGGCTGGTGCCCGACCTTGCGCGGCTGCGGATCAGCAGCATCGACAGCATCGAGGCGGATGAGAACCTGATGCTGGCGATCGCCACCGAGCCGCGCCTGATGCCGCATTTGCACCTGTCCTTACAGGCGGGCGATGATCTGATCTTGAAACGCATGAAGCGGCGGCATCTGCGCGACGATGCGATCCGGTTTTGCGAAGAGGCGCGCCGGCTGCGTCCGGAAATGATTTTCGGCGCCGATATCATCGCAGGCTTTCCGACCGAAACCGAAGAGATGTTCGAAAACTCGGTCAAGCTGGTGACCGACTGCGATCTGACCTTTCTGCATGTCTTTCCCTTTTCGGCGCGCAAGGGCACGCCTGCGGCGCGGATGCCCAAGGTGCCGGGCGATCAGATCAAGCTGCGCGCCGCGCGGTTGCGGGCGACGGGCGATGCCGCGCTGGCCCGGCATCTGGACAGCCAGCAGGGCACGAGCCATCGCGTCTTGATGGAATCCCCGCGCCTTGGCCGCACCGAGCAGTTCACCGAAGTGGTTTTTGACACCGATCAGCTCGAGGGGCAGATCGTCTTGGCGCGCATCATCGGGCAGGCGCAGGGCAAGCTTTTGGCCGGGTAAGCCTCCGGCGGGAGTATTTTTGCCAAGATGAAAGGCCGGGCCTGCAGGTGCTTGCCCATGCCCGGCCCCCGGCGTTGCAATTTGCCCCCCTGAGGGATATCTGAGGGGGCAACCACATGACCGCAGGGCAGGCGATGAACTGGATTTCGAACTACGTCCGACCGAAGATCAACTCGCTGTTTTCGCGCCGTGAGGTGCCCGAGAACCTGTGGACCAAATGCACGGAATGCGGGACGATGCTGTTTCACCGCGAATTGGCGGGGAACCTGAACGTCTGCACCTCGTGTGATCACCATATGGCGATCAACCCGCGCGACCGGTTCACGGCGTTGTTTGATGGCGGGATCTTCACCGAGGTGAAGGTGCCAGAGCCCCCCGCCGACCCCTTGCATTTCCGCGATCAGAAGAAATACCCCGACCGGCTGAAGGCCGCGCAAAAGGCCAGTGGCGAGCGCGAGGCGATGCTGGTGGCCGAGGGCGAGATGGGCCGCACGCCGATTGTGGCGGCGGCGCAGGATTTCAGTTTCATGGCCGGGTCCATGGGGCTTTATGTCGGCAATGCCATTTTGGCCGGGGCCGAGCGGGCGGTGAAGTTGAAGCGGCCCTTCGTGCTGTTTTCCGCCGCAGGCGGCGCGCGGATGCAGGAGGGGATCTTGTCCCTGATGCAGATGCCGCGCACCACGGTGGCCGTGCAGATGCTGAAAGAGGCGGGGCTGCCCTACATCGTTGTTCTGACCCATCCGACCACAGGCGGGGTCACGGCGAGCTATGCCATGCTGGGCGATGTGCAGATTGCCGAA
>Ga0315908_10002434_pt1 | contig 13652 bp, 5 predicted proteins | sample LakEriMetagenome_12_FD_203520 | JGI IMG/M metagenome (GOLD analysis project Ga0315908, IMG submission 203520) | Freshwater fungal communities from buoy surface, Lake Erie, Ohio, United States - Buoy 4 MA124 | ecosystem: Environmental > Aquatic > Freshwater > Lake > Lake biofilm | place: USA...
TTAAATGAAATATATTTTGATTGAATTTAATAAAAATAAATAGAATAATTTAAGGACTATTAAATATAATAATCAATTAGAAAAAGAAATATACATTAATATAGAAACTGATAATCAAAATTCAATTATTAGCATATATCATAGAAATATAATAGTAAATAAAATTCCTAATTCTAATATAAAAATACTTTAAAATAAAAATACTTACTTATCTGAAATAGTTGAAAATAAAACTTATAATTTAATTCTGTTTAAGGATAAAAAGAAAAAGCTGAACTTTGAAATGGAAATAAACGGAATTTAATATCAATAATCAGGAAATATAGAATTAAGAGAAAATGAATTGGAAAAATAGGGAAGAATATATTTAATGATATTAGAAAAGATGAGAGAAAATGAAATATTGAATACGAAAGAAGAGAATATTAATAGAGAGTATATACTTATCGATGTTTACTAAAAAGATAAATAATTAATTTATGAAATAAAGTTGAATAGAGAAAACATAATACAAATAACTAATAATCTAAATTATAGAATATATATAAATTAAATGGGCATAAAGGATTAGAAGAGTGAGCAATACAATTTGGAGATAAAGAGTGGATAGAGTAAATCGTGGAGTTGGATATAACCATTTAAAGAACAAAGCATGAGAATAGTAATGGAATAGTAAGAGATAATTTTAAGACAAAGTGAAATGGTTAGAAATATTTCAGAATGTCTGGAAGTGAATATGGAAGAATAGACAGTGTGGATCTATATTGATAATTAGGAAAGCTACAAACAGATTCTAGTCACTCAAGAGAAGACAGAAGCACATGTAAGTAAATTAAATGAACCATAAGATCAAACTCACTTCAATCTATCCATCTAGAATCTATCTTTATCTTTGATTGGATATGATCAACCCTCTATCATTAGGAAGGAAATATTATACCTTCACATTAAAAGTCCCCTCTTCTAATTCGACAACTTCGGAGAGCACTATCTCTACAATCTCTCCCTTAAACAAATTCAGATTGATGAAAACATTAACCTAAATACTAATGATATTCTTCTTTAGATTACCAAGTAGAAAGATCTTGATAAACATAATAAATACCATCTCCAACTTTCTGTAGACTTCATTCGTTAATCTCACAATTTCATATAAATCAAAAAGTTTATCTGTTTAGTCTAACCTACAACTGTTAGAATCACTGACTAGCTTGTTGATTATCTCATAGCTTTCCTAAAATAATTCAATACAAATTCTAATATAAACAATAAAATTTATTAAACGTAATCTAATCTCAATTCAAACAAAAATTAAATTCCTTTATAATAAAAATAATTTTTAATAGTTAATATAGAGGAATTAGTAATATCCCACCTATTTTTAACAATCAGTTTTAAAAGTAGAAAAGTAAATGAAAATATTTTCCTGAATGCTTTAGGATTAGCAGTAATAAATGTAGATGAAACAATGATAGTGCTTGATGGGTATAAGATTCGAAATAAGACATAGAAACTAGAGTAAATAATAGAGAATATATTATAATGGTACAAGACAAATATTATTCGATTGATTTTCCAGATATTTGGTAGTATCGATATATTAGGGAACCCATGGGGATTAGCGAAACATATTGGGATGGGAATATTTGACTTGATAGACAAACCAATCGAAGGATTTACAAAGGGTCCTATTGAAGGAACTTTAGGAATAATGGAAGGAGGAGTATCATTTCTGAAGAATACAACTGAAGGCACTTGTAACTCTTTCGAAAAATCTACACGTTCAATTGCCAATATGATTAGTGTTTTATCTCAAGATGATGAGTATCAACGTCTTAGATAGAAACTAATCTTACAAAAAGCTCCTTTCATTTGGAATGGATTCTATTAAGGAGTCTAATGTTTTTCACTTTCTGTTTTTTTTTCAATATCTGGTATAATCTAGTAGCCTAAAAAATAAATTAATAAGTTTAATAGTATATTTGGAATTGTTCCTGGCCTTTTAAAAGCAACTTCCGGTTTATTTGTTAAACCATTAACTGGAGCTATAGATCTCTTTAGTAAAACTACTGAAGGACTTAAAAATTCTACCACTTATTTTGATGATAAACCATAGTCAATTAAAATAAGGAAAAATAGAGTCATTTATTCTAAAGATTAATATTTAAAAGATTACAATGAAAATGATAGTAAATTAATTGACTTCATTTTCAATCTAAAAAACAATAAGTATTAAGAATATCAACTTATAGATGCTATCAATTTGAAGTTAGAAGATTCATAAGACACTCCTTTCTAATATCAACTAGCTGTTTTTTAATAAAAGATATTTATGATTCATAATTAGTCATAGTATATAGTTATATGGAAAATAAAGCCATAAAATATTAAATCAATCAATTCTGATAATTACGAAGGAATATTTATTAAACCAAAGGAGTAGAAGAAAAATTAAAACGATTATTATAAAATATATGTAACTGAATTTAAATTAAAAGAATACATTTCTTCCCTTATTAATAATATCGTGATAAATCAATGATTTTATATTTAAGAAATTTAAAATAAAAATTATATTATAATTTTATTTTTATAAAAGTAAATCATGAATAATTAATGCTAGACTTTATCTTTAATTCAAGTTATTTTACTTAATTATAAATACTTTTTAAATCTATATCTTACATATTATTATTTTATTATAACTTATCTTAACTTTAATTATAAATATTATTTTTTTATTTTAATTGTAATATTTAATTAATGTATTGTTATTATTATAAACTTTTACCAAGCTAGTTTACATTATATTGCATTAAATTATTTTAGTTTTAATTGCTTAATATTTTTAATTTTAATTAATTTTTGTTTTATTGAGTATTTTAATAATTTTGATATTTTAAACTATTATTGCTAATTTTGTTAATCTAAAAATTTTATTATTTAATGATATGAGATGCGTATTTATTTGAAATAAAATTTTATTTTTTATTTTTCATAAATGGACTTACAGATTTTACATTATTTTTAATTTAAGATTTGTTAATATTATTTGTATTGAAATTATTATTAAATTAGTTTTATGAGTTTTTATTTAATAAAATTGAAGGTTGATTATATATAGTCAATTTGTTTTAATTATTTTAAGAATTATTAGGTACATAATTATCTTTAATTTATGTATTATTTATATTACTAAAATTTTTGGAAAAATTTATTTTATTATTATTTAATTTGTTAAAATTATTTTGAATGTTATTAATATTATTATAAGAATTATTGTAATTTCAAAAATCATTATCTAAGTTAGTATTTTAAAATCGATTTATATTTTATGTATTTAGAAAATTTTTTAATTTTAATTCTTAAATTTAATTACTATCATAAATATTTTACTCTTTTAAAATACTTGATTTTTTTTATGTAATTTATGTATTTTCTTCTAATGTTTATTTATTATTTAAGATTTAGTCAAAATTTTTATTATTATTTTTTAATTAATTTTAATTCTCACTTTAAAAACTTAATTCATTATTATTATTATTAAAATTTAAATTTATTTTTTTATTATTTTTATATTTTTATTATTTTTAAAATATATCATCTTAATTTTAATTTGTTTATATTTACATTTTATTTTAATCTTATTAATTTTAAATACTATTCTCATTTTTAAATGAAAATTTAATTTAATTTTTTATTTGAATATTTTTTTCATTTTCTTCATTATTCTTAATTTATTATTATCATTAGTTTGAAAATTAATTTTATTAAAAATTCAAATCTTGAGTTTACAAATTATTTTGATTTTTTTTATTGTTTTAATTATTTTGTTAAAATTCTTAACTTTAATAGAGTATTTATTATTGATTTTCTAAGTTCTATAATTCATAAAAATTTCCATTATCAATATAAGATTTATTTTAATCAAGAAATTTTTAATTAAAATTTTATTATTAGTTTTTAAATATATAATTAAGTTTTTTTAATAAATTATTTTTCAAAGAATTATTTTTATTATTTCATATAAATTAAAAAAAATTTTCAATAAATTAATTATTTTATTAATTATCACTTAAATTATTAATATTATTTAAATTAGAAAAATATAAAATATTTTCAGAAAAATCATTTGCATTTAATTAAGTTAATCTTTTTAATTAAAATTTATTTAAAAAATTTAAGCTATCTAAAATTTCTTCATTATAAATACTTTCATTTAATGCTGACAAATTATCAGATAATAAACAATTATCTGAATATAAGGAAAAATTATCTGATTTTTATATTTCATTTGTTTTATTTCTATAAAATCTGTTATTATAAAATTTCATAAAATTAAAATTTTTAATAATTAATTTTAAAAATTGATAAAAATATTTAAATCAAAAATATTTTATAAATATAAAAATATAACTTTTATTTTGAAATGGAATAATTAATGATAAGTAAAACAATAGATGCAGATTAAAATAAAGATTAGATAAAAGAAGAAAAAGAAAACAATGACAATTAGATAGGAGAAGATTTTTATTATGATGAAAATAATCTGGAGAAAAGAAAGAAAATAAGTGTTATAGATGATAATATTTGTAAATTTAATAGCATTTATGGATTTGACAGCGAAAAAAGGAACAATTTTAAGTTTATAAATAAACAAAACATAATATATAGTAGTGGAGTAACATATACAATAATGGATGTAGAAAAGAAGAAATAGAAAGTATTTCATAGTAGAGATGGAGGTGGAGTAGGATGTATTGCAGTTCATGGAGATAATGATTATATAGCAATAGGAGAAAAGGGAGATTGGCCAAATATATATATTTATGATTTCCCAGATTTGAACTTATATAGAATTTTAAAAAAAGGAGCAGAGAAAAGTTACAGTAATATAGTTTTCAGTATTGATGGAAATACAATGGCAAGTGTTGGTAATAATCCAGACTATTTATTGATTATTTGGGATTGGAGAAAGCAACAAATGATGTTGAAGGCGAAAGCTTTTTCATAAGAAGTGTACCGAATAGAGTTTAGTTTGTATTAAGCTGATGTGCTTGCAACAATGGGAACGGGACATATAAAATTCTGGAAAATAGCAGAGACATTCACAGGATTAAAATTAAAAGGACAAATAGCTAAGTTTGGAACATAAGAAATATCAGATGTTATAACATGCTATCATTTTAGTGATGGTAAGATTTTGTCATCTACTGAATATGGGAACCTATTGTTATGGGAAGGGAATCTGATAAAATGTGTGATAGGGAAATCTGAAACAGAGGGAATTCATACAGCAGCAGTGGAGGCTATTCTAAAGTAGGATGAATACATCGTTACTGCAGGTAGAGATGGTTACATTCGATATTGGAGTCATTCTGAAATCGATAACTGTGAGCCTGATGATTCTCTTAATTACTTCCCAACCATGTTAGTCTAAATATATATTTCAGGACACATCGTTGATATTTAAAGGTTCCAAGAAACTTGGATGCTTTATGATAAAAAAGGAAAACTCTATATTTTCAATGATCTTAACTCTCTCATGACCTAAACTATTAAAGAAAATTAATAAAAAGAATAATAAACTATAATCCTTAATAAATAATTCAAAGAAAAGCAAGATTAATATAAAAAACAAATTGAATAGTTACAATAAGATTCTTCAAATTAAGAGGTATCTACTGATATAATCAATTAGTCTTCAGCTAATATTGTTTAAGAATATTAGCAATAACTAGATTTACTAAAAATAGTAAGAGATGTTGATATTTCATAAGTCAATATCACATTTACAATGGATCTTAATAACGGTAAAATTGTAGGCAACTATTTATCAGATAACATTATGATGTCTTTGAGTGAGGATTCCAAAGTTTTTGTGACTGATATTGAATAGTAATAACAGATTTGCATAAGACATTTAGATCAACAATAACACACCAAAGGGACAGCTATGGCATTAAAACCTAATACTTAATTAGAATGTGCAACAGGTTTTAGTAATGGTATTCTCAGAATAGTTATTATAGATAAGGAAAAAGAGGATGAACATAAAATTAAAGTTATTAAATCATATAAAGTATTCGATAATGCAGTTTAGTTTATTTAATTTAATAATACAGGAGAAACATTGATATTAATAAGTTAAAAAGGAGAAATTTTTATTTTTGACAATTATATGCCTTATTGTTTGTTTGAATCTAATTTAAAGATAAACTCAGTAAACTTCAATAATTTAGGAAATAAATTTTTAATGGGTTTAAATGATGGAAGAGTAGTAGAAATAAAGATTCCTAAAGTGGATTAATGCGATGTAAGTGAAACATATTTAAAAGAAATGGATATTTTGAGATAATAGACAATAAAAATGATGGAGTTTTAAAAGCCGAAGGTAGAAGATATGGACATTGATTTTTTTATAAAGAAGAAGAATGAGAAAGTGTCTGATCCAAAGAAAGAAGAGTGGGAAGCTGTAGGGATAAATAGTGCAATTTATTATGATCAGGACAGCAAATACTGTTTAGTTAGTGTGGATGGAAAGTTCAGTGGATATCTATACATCATGGACTTCATATCAGAGAGACCAATTAAGGCTATTCAAATAAACAAAATGGTGATAAGTTATATGAGTTTAGATTTTAAAAGCAATATTTTATATATTGGTAGTCAAGAAGGTAAAGTACAATTGAGACATAAGGAAAATACTGAAGATAATTGGTTATAATTAGAATGTCATGATTAGGATTATGGTAGAGTGAATTAAGTGCAATTAAATAATGAAAAGACTGCAATAATAAGTAGTAGCAATGATGGGACTATAATTGTTCATCATATTGATTATTCTACTCTCCAGAATCAATTCAAAGGCATGGACTATGTTGATTCTTATAAATATCCTCCTCTCACTTCATCCACTATTAAATCTTAATCCATCTCTCAACAAGAGCAAGATACTTAGGACACTAATTAATATAGTATTCAATAAGCCAAATTATTACTTAATGAAGATTTGCAGAGAAAGGAAGCTGAAAAAAAGAAGGATTAATTAAGACATTAAATTAATGCACTAAGATAAAGGTTTTAACAAATCAACTCTATTAATTCAAAAAAATCATAGGTTTTATAGTTAACTGAAGATTAAATAGAAGTCGATTAAGAGTTTTAATATAATTACTAATAAAGAATGAATGATCAAATAGAGGAATGCAAAAAAGTTTTAGAATATGATATTTAATTTAATAATATCAGGACATAAAAAATCAAAAAGTATTTTATTGATGAATTAGTGATTGATAAATTTGCTGTAAAAGTTATAAGAAATCCTAAAATTTAAGTTAAAACATTTAAACTTTAAAAAATGAGTTAGTATTTATCAGATAACTTAGAATAAAACTATAAGGAAATAGAGGAATAATAACTTGAAAATAATGAATAAATTGAAAATAATAAAGAAGGATAGTAATAATCAATAAAAGTTTAAGATAAGGATAAATACGATTTTGATTTAGATGAATTAGAAAATGCTTATGATAAAGAATTAGAGGAAAAAGGATTTAAAGATGGAGCGTAAAAAAGAAAAGAGAAGAGGAAAATGTTGGAATAAGCAATAAATAAGGCTCTTGAAGACTTGAAGAAAGAACAACCAACTAAAGAAGCATTTGATCCAGATCATAAAAAGGAAATAGCTTAGGCTTATGCGAAGTTTGGAGATTACAAGTTGAAAAATGATAAATAATATGTAGTTCCTGAAAACTAAACAATGAATGTTAGTAAAAAGAGAAAACATCTATTCTTGTTGGAAGAGTTTATTTATAATTCTAAACTCAAATTCAACAATGAAGTCATTAATTTAAGAGAAATGAAGAAATTTATAAGCTAAAAAGTTAAAGATAATAATCATCGAATTTAACAAATTAATAAAGAGTTAGGTATTGAAGAAGAACTATTTTATATTTCTTTTGATAAAGATGTTGAATATCCAGAAAGTAAGTTAGAAATCGAAAATCTTATAGAAGATTCATAAGATCAAATTTAAACTTAAACTAATATTCAATCCAATTAAAATGATAAACCTTAAAAGCAAAAAATAAATCATAAAAAAATTAATATTAGTTCAAATATCAAAAATAGAAAAGGATATAAGATTGAGAAATCAGAATTAGAAATTATGAACGATAAAATAAAAGAGATTCAATTAAAAGCAGAAAAAAAGAAATTAAAGGATGAAATGGATTAACTAATTGATGTTTTTGATCGAGATATTATTAAATTAGCAAATGAGAAAAATATTATAGAAGGAGATTTAATGGTAGCTAAGATGAAATTAGTAACTTTTTATTAGGAATTATTGATTTTAGAAGATATGGAGGAAAAGGACAATTCTTTATTAGAGGAACTAATAAAATTAAGGAAGGAGAAATAATAATTAGAAGAATAAACAATTTAAATAATAAATAATTTATTAGGTATAAAAGAGACAGAAGTTAAGATAGAAAAAGTATTAAGTGATTTAATGAAATAGTTTAAAGAATTAATCCATCCGGATGATGATATTGCTAGGAACAAAATTCATGAACATTACAGAAAGCAATTTAAAATGAAAAAAGCGAAATAGATAAAGCAATTAAATGAAGATGAAGATGAACTAAATGAAGAAGAGGAAGAAGAGGAAGATGAAAATTATGATCAAGATGATGATGAAGATAAACCTGATACTACTCCTATCGAGTCCGATCCTAAATCTAAAGATATTCTTGAAAGTATCGTCTAAAATGAAGATGAGCAAGAAACCAACAAGAAAAACAGGCAAGATTTAGAAGCATCCAAAAAACAAATCAACTCTAAAACTAATTAACTTATGATTAGACTTGAAGCCACTGAAAATGAACTCAAAGATTACCAAAGAATCAAATTATAGAAGCTTAATAAAATTGATATTTCTGTTGTCATTAATCTTAATTAAATCTAAAACCTTGTTCCATATAGAAAATCTTATATTGCTCCTGATGATTTATCATCATCAATACTTTTTACTAATCAAGAACTCGATAATCTTAATTTAAGAATTATTTAATTATAATAAGAGAAAAAAAAAATTGATTAAAATAAAAAATATCTTAGTAATAAAAAGAAAAATATTGACAAAGAATATAAAATTATTTAAAATGAATATTTGAAATAGGAAAAAGATTATGAAGAAAAGCATATGTTGAAATTCGGATATATTATGGATAAAGATTAAATGGATTTAAAATTTTTAGAAGCTTTTGAGCCGACCAAATAACTTTTAGAAATGAGACAAAAATATAAAAAAGAAGAAAATCTTAGTATTAAAAAGATAGAAGAAGCATAAAATAAATTGGTAGAAACTAAAAAACAACTTTTAATGGCAAAAAAAGAAAATACCTTTATAATTTCTAGTATAACTGAGCTTGGAAAGCAATAAATTGCATTAGATAAGAAGTTGAATTCAACTAATAATAAATTATTCGTAAAAATATCAAATAATTAAAATATGTTTTAATTATTAATTCAAAATCTTATTTATAACTTTAGAAAGAACATAATGAAAATTAAAAGAAAAACAGTGAAAGGGACAAAGCTAATCTCAAAGAATTAGTCAAATTTTTAAATAAACTTATTGAAGATTTAAAAGCTGAAATAGGTATATTCAAAAGAAAAGGTGGTCACATTTATACTTTAGTTAATAATAATCAGAGATAATGAATTTTTATTATTCTATATTATATTTATTATTTTAATAATAAATATAAATTAATTATTCTTTATTACTTTTTTAATTTAATTTTATAATATTAGAAATATTTTAGGTTTTCATTACTTATTAATGCGATATTCTAATTTGATGCCATTTTAAAAATTAATACAAAAGTTCAAAGAAAATTTATGATGTTTTTCAAAAATCTTTTATTAAAATTGATATTTAACTTAATGAAATGTTTTTTAATCAAAATTTTTCAGAAAATTGATGCTATTTATAAACAATTATAATATTGTTATTATTTTCAATACAAAATATATTATTATAAATATATTTTTAAAAATTTAATATACTTATTTGATAATTAAAACTAATTTTATTTTAAGTCAATAAATATTTAAAAATGAATTAAATGTAAAAAACTATTACTCCATTTAATGAAACTTTTATAAATGAATAAAAAAATTTGAAGACAAGAAATTCAAAAAGAAATTCATTAACAAAACAAATAACAACTGGTTTATAATTGACTAACTTCAATAAATAAATCTAAGAACAGATAAAAAATATTTAAATATTAGATTTAAAAGATCTATAAAAAATGTAAATTCAATAATAAATAGATTACTTATAACAATTGGTTTAAATAAATTGAAATGAAAGAAATTAAAAAATAATTAAATTGATGAGTGAAATATTAAAAAAATTTAATTATTTTTAGAAATTCGATTTTAATATTTTGAATTAAATCAGTTTTATTTTAGAATTGGAAAAAAAAAATAATTCTCATTTAATATTTGATAAAAATAATCTAGAAAGATTTTAATTTATAATTTTATGAGGAAAAGCATTTATCATTATAAATAATAAAAAAGATAATAAAATTATTATTAATAAATAAATAAATGATTAAAACATTTTTTAGATTATACAATAGAATAATTAAAAGTTGTTATAATAATTATAAGAAGGATAATCTTTAGATGACATTAATTTATTTTATTTGAAAAATAAAAACATTTATATTTTATTATCAGAAGATTGTTTATTAGCAAAATTAAATAATAATAATTTTGAAAGAATTTGTAAAAATGTAATAAATAAATAATTAAATTAGTTTATCAATTAATTATCGAATGTTTAAATTTTAAAAGAGCTAGATCAAAAACTTTTACTTTAATTATATTAAAATAATTTATAGTATTTAGAATTTAGTTGGAATGAATTTGTATATTAAAAAGATGACCCATGTACTCACATTTATATAATTTGGCAAGGAGAATTCCAGATCTAGTATTAACAAGATAAAAAAGCTTAATAAGCTTTCACTGATGAGGAATATACTTTTGAAATATTCTATAAAAAAAATAAACAAGATTTGTTCGTAAATTTTGTATCAGTTAATTAGTATGAAATATTTGGAGACGAAGAAATATTTAATAATTAGGAAAAAAGAATTTCTTAAGTTATATGTTAAAGTTAATAAGGAGTTTTGCTTTAAATCAATAAAGAGGTTAATAATTTTATATTTATATTTAGTTTTATATTAATTCAATAATTAATAAAAACAAAAACATTAATTTAATTAAAAATTATTAATTAACTAAAAAAAATCACAGAAACCATATTTTAAATTTAAAAAATTCACAAACATAATTAATGGAATATTTAAAAGACATAAAAACGTAGTTATTTTTAATCATTTTAAGAAATGAACAATATTTAAGTCCAGAAATCAATAAAATCAAATAAAAATAAAATGATTTGTAATCAAACAGTGACAAATTTTTTATCTAACTTCGATTAAACCATTAAAATCCTATTAATTCATTTTTAAAAGAATAATAAAACAACTCAGATTAAAAATATAAATAATAAAAAGAAATTATTTTAAGTGAAATAAAGTAATTTCAATAATCTTAAGAATTTTTATCCAATAAATATTCTAAAAATATTTAAAGTTTGTTGATTTAAAATAATCAAAGCAATAATTTTATATAAGATAGGTAATCAAAAAGTGCAAATAATTTTTATTAATAAAATAATCAGTCGATTCTTTTCGGGCAAACTATATCAAGCAACTTTACATGTTAAAATAATGAAAAAAACTAATATAATAATTTCAAAAAATTATGCTTTTAAAGTTTTTTTAAAGGCACAGAATAATCTTTAGATAATAAAAGATTTGTAAATTAATAATATTTTATATTTAGTTAAAATTACATTAAAATTTAAGTGAAAAAATAAAATTATCTTTTGTTTAAAAGAGTGCAATTTATACTAAAATAAAATAAAATAAAAAAGATAAATAATTCTAAAAGATTATTCAAAATTAAATGAATGAATTTCATTTAAGAAATTCATTCAAAAAATAATAAATTAGATAAATAATTAAACAAAAATTAGAATAAAAAGAAAAATAGGCAAGTTAAAATAGATAGATTGAGTTTGAATAAAATTCTTCTTAAAACCAATCTTCATCTTTTTTTTATAATAAAAATAAATTACCTAATTCATCTAGATAACTTAAATTAAAAGAAAAGAAAAAAAGTTATTAAGAAGAATATTTAAAAAACGATTAAAACAATAATTATAGTTAAAATTAATAAGAAAAAACTATGATGAATATAAAAATAATATAAAAAAATAGTTCAGTGTAAATAGATAGACATGAACAAAATAAGTTAAGTTTTATTAAATAGGACAAGGAAACTGAAGATAAAAATAGAAAATATATAAATAATAGTTTGTCTTTTTTAAAAAGTGATAAAATTAGAAAAGAAATATTAATAAAAGAATGGATGAAAAAATAAAAGCATGGATAAGACATAGAGAATATAATGATGAGTTATTTGAGAGAAGAGTATAAATGAAATAAAATATATAATAATAATTTGAAAGATATTATAGGAGATATAAAATAAATAAATTCATAATTTAAAAGATCTTATAAAAGCATTTAGAATATGTTATCCATATATCAAAGATTTAAATGTAGTTGATTAAGAGGGTTAGAGCCTCTAAAAGGGTAATTTGGCAAGTGATGGAATCGGAGTGACTAAAGTATCTAATCTTGGCTCAATAAAGGAAATGATGGAGTATCTTTATTAAGATGAGACCTGATTGATAACCTTATGCTCAGTAGCTTTGATGTAGTTATTAGTCCAGATTTATAATAGGTCTCCAAAGTTAACCACTAATGAATTTTACATAGGTTAGACCGGAATCCATTAGTCGTTAAGATTCTTGACATATAGTCCTCCAACTTGATCTTATAATAATAAGACCAATGCTCCAAAGTCAGTATGTGCTCCTATTCCTTGATTAACGTTACTTTATGAGTCTATTTCCACTCAGGCTGAATACCTGTTCATTCTAAATAAGTTGAATCTTTGACGACCCTCACTCTCTTCGAAGAACCAATCGAAATAATTACGATTCAGTTCCAGACATTCTGCAATACTTCTTAACAATTCTAATCCTATTTCAATCATTTCTTATTATACTCTTTCTAATTTCCCTTTCCAGTCTGAACCTATTATTAGATCATCTATATAAGGATTCTTACCGTACATTATATCGTATTCTTCTCTAATTTCTATTTCCTCCTAATCCAATCCTAAATCATATGTTTCTTTTTGATCTCCAATTCCTTTTGTTTTCTCCTCACCATATGAAGAATATCCCCTGAAATTCTTATTATTTTTTATACTTATTTTCTTTTTATCCTCTTCTTCTAAATCAAAAAATCTTTTAGCCAATTTAAAAGGTTATTCAAAATCAAACTAAACATCAATTAAATAAAAAAAACCTATCAAATGACATGCAGTTTTTAATTTGCTAAGTTCATTTTTTCTTACATTAAATTAAGTACTTAAAAGATTAGAATAACTTATGATAGGAATAGTATTATGATCTAAATTATGAT
>Ga0315908_10002436_pt1 | contig 13650 bp, 9 predicted proteins | sample LakEriMetagenome_12_FD_203520 | JGI IMG/M metagenome (GOLD analysis project Ga0315908, IMG submission 203520) | Freshwater fungal communities from buoy surface, Lake Erie, Ohio, United States - Buoy 4 MA124 | ecosystem: Environmental > Aquatic > Freshwater > Lake > Lake biofilm | place: USA...
GCTACCTCAATTCCATTGGCTTTGGCAATTTTAACCAAGATGTTGTTTACTAAATACAACATCACGATTAACATCAACATTACTGCTGAAAGGGCCAATAAAATCACATCGTTGGATATACCGCCTTGGTTGGTGTTTGTTCCAGGAGGAGCAGCTGTAGTTGCTGCAACTGGTTCCGCTTTTGGCTCAGAAGTGTAGGCAATGATGTTGTCTATATCTTGATTGGACAATTGAGGAAAAGCAGTCATGACTGACTTGTTGTTTTCTTCAAATACTTTTACGGCTTTAGCATCTCCTGATTTAATTAATTCCGAACTGTTTTTTACCCATTTGTACAACCAAGCCATGTCGTATTTGTTTGCAATACCACGAAGCGCAGGGCCTGTAGCTTTCGCATCTAATTTGTGACATGCTGCACAATTGGCATTAAACAACTCTTTTCCAGCGGCAGCATCACCACCAGAAGCAGGGGCTGCAGCGGGTGCAGCTGCGTCGGCAGGGGCTGCGGGCGCAGGAGTTTGTGCAAAAGAAGTAAAGGAAATGGACAGCGAAAACGCTATGCTTAAAAACAGTACTCTTGAAATCGAATTATGGTTACCCACTTTTTTCATATTTTGTAATGATTATCGACTAAAAACGGCGTATTTGTTGGTTTTATGACAGTAATTAAAAACACGCCTTATTTAAAAACTCGCACAAAAATACGACTTAAGAACTATTCTCAAAACCTTAAAATAGTCTTAAATAACAATTTATATTAATTCTAAATAATTTAATTCCAAGCTGAATTTCATTAAATAGTACATTTGCATAAAAATCAATTAATTATGAATGTAGCAGCTAGAAAAAGGGGGTTTTATCTATTGGTAATTTTAACGTTTTCAAGCACAATTAGCATTGCGCAACGCCATCTTAACTCCGTAAATCATGATCCAAAAATTGAAGCATTGCTGGCCGAAAAAAGAAAAATCAATACATCCATTACGGTTACCGATAAATACAAAATCCAGCTTTTTTCAGGCGAGAGTGAAGCAGCAAAAAAAGCACTTATAAGCTGCCGAAAAGAATTCAAAAACCTCGATGCTACAATCGTGTTTAGCACGCCTTCTTATAAAGTGTGGGTCGGTAATTTTAAATCGCGGATTGAGGCCGAAAAAAATGTAACCGAGCTGAAAAAAAAATACCCAAACGCCTTCGTTATTCGACCGAATAAATAAAAAAAAGGCGCTCCGAATTGGAACGCCTTTCATAGAAGTAGCAAACTACTTATTTCAATTTTTTCTTCACGGCAACTTCTTGGAAGGCCTCAATTACATCCAATTCTTCGATGTTGTTGTAGTTCTTAATTTGAATACCACAATCGTATCCTTTGGCCACTTCTTTAACGTCGTCTTTGAATCGTTTCAAGGTGGCCAATTCACCGGTAAACACAACGACTCCTTCACGAATGATTCGGATACGAGAGTTGCGGAATATTTTACCATCGGTTACCATACAACCAGCAATTGAGCCCACTTTTGATATTTTGAAGATCTCTCTAATCTCGGCAGTACCGGTAATTTCTTCTTTCATTTCTGGCGACAACATGCCTTCCATCGCATCTTTCAAGTCATCGATGGCGTCGTAAATGATCGAATAGTTTCGGATATCGATTTCTTCTTTATCGGCCAATTGTCTGGCATTTCCAGCAGGACGCACATTAAAGCCGATGATGATTGCATCTGATGCCGAAGCCAACATTACGTCGGTTTCTGTAATGGCACCCACGCCTTTGTGAATGATGTTAATTTGAATTTCTTCGGTTGACAATTTCGAGAACGAATCCGATAAAGCTTCAACCGAACCGTCCACGTCCCCTTTCAAGATAATGTTCAATTCTTTAAACTGACCCAAGGCGATACGTCGACCAATCTCGGCCAAGGTAATGTGACGCTGAGTTCTCACTGACTGCTCACGCATCAATTGGGTACGTTTGGCCGCAATGGCTTTGGCTTCTCTTTCGTCATCAAACACGTTAAATTTATCTCCCGCAGTAGCTGCACCATCTAGTCCCAATACCGAAACTGGCGTTGAAGGACCTGCTTCTAACACAACATGTCCACGCTCGTCGTGCATGGCTTTGATTTTTCCGTGGTGTTTTCCAGCCAACATATAATCTCCAATTTTTAAGGTTCCATTTTGAACCAAAATAGTGGAAACATATCCTTTTCCTTTATCTAAGAAAGCTTCTACTACCGTTCCAGAAGCCAATTTATTTGGATTGGATTTCAAGTCAAGTATTTCCGCTTCTAACAATACTTTTTCAAGTAGTTCTTTTACACCTGTTCCGGCTTTGGCCGAAATATCGTGCGATTGGATTTTTCCACCCCAATCTTCAACCAATAAATTCATTCCTGCCAAACGCTCCTTGATTTTCTCTGGATTGGCGTTGGGTTTATCTATTTTATTGATCGCAAAAATAATGGGCACATTGGCTGCTTGCGCATGACTGATTGCCTCTTTGGTTTGCGGCATGATGTCGTCGTCGGCAGCAATCACAATAATAGCGATATCCGTAACCTGAGCACCACGTGCACGCATTGCGGTAAAGGCCTCGTGACCCGGTGTATCTAAAAAGGCAATTTTTTGACCATTGTCCAGCGTTACACCATAAGCCCCGATGTGTTGGGTAATTCCTCCCGACTCACCCGCAATTACGTTTTCTTTTCGAATGTAATCCAGTAGCGATGTTTTACCGTGATCGACGTGACCCATTACGGTCACAATTGGCGCTCTGTACAACAAATCTTCCGGCGCATCTTCAACTACTTGAATGGATTCTTCGAGATCTGTAGTAATGAATTCCACATCAAACCCAAATTCGTCAGCCACAATAGTTAAGGTTTCGGCATCCAATCGTTGGTTCATGGTTACCATGATTCCCAATGACATACAAGTTCCAATCACCTTAGTAATTGGCACATCCATCATGGTAGCAATCTCTCCAACAGTTACAAACTCGGTAACCTTGATGGTTTTACTGCCTTCCTCAATGGCGCGTTGTTCTTCGTCTGATTTTTGACGATGCGTTTCACGCTTGTCTCTTCGGTATTTAGCCGCTTTAGATTTACTGCCTTTCCCTTGGAGTTTCTCTAGCGTTTCGCGTATTTGATTTTTTACTTCCTCTTCTGTTGGCTCCACCTTTGCCACAATGGCTGGTCGAGCTCCTTTTACAAAACCTGGACGAGAAGATCGATCCCCAGGGGAATTGGGTGAAATTTTATTAGGATTAGCTGCTCCTGGAACTCCCGGACGTACTTCGCCTGGTTTTAAAGGAATGCGTTTTCTTTTGTTTTTATTGGCCGCATCACCCGGTTTATTGGGTACAATTTTTGGCTCTTCTTTTTTCTTTTTGGGCTTGTTAAACTGAGACAAATCAATGGTCTGTCCAGTGAGTGTCGCTCCAGATAATTTTTGATATTGGGTTGTAAACGCTTCTTCTGTAGCTTCTGTTGAAGGGTCAACAGCAGGTGATTCAGCAGCTGCTTGTGCGGCAGGCTTTTTGCTCGCAGCTGTCTCTTTTGTTGGAGTCTGAGCAGCCGGAGTTGCCGGTGATTTTTTGGGGTCCAAATCAATCGTGCCTACTTGAATAGGTCCAGAAACCGTTGCCTTGGCCTTGATGACTTCCAAACGTTGGCGTTCTTCATCAGCTTTGCGCTTGTCTTCAATTTCTTTTTCACGCTCAATGCGAAGCGCTTCTTTCTCTTTTCTTTTTTCTTCGCTTACTTCCAAGGAAGCGGCTTTGTTTCCTTTGTCACCCGCAAATTCGTTTTGTAAAATACTGTATTCTGCATCCGAAATTTTAGCATTAGGATTTGCGTCAATAGCAATGCCTTTATCTTTAAGATAATCTACTGCTCTTTCTAAGGAAATATTTAATTCCCTTAGTACCTTGTTTATTCGAACTACTCTTTCTTCAGACATATAAATCTTTTATTTAACGTAATTTTTGTTGTGTTGTGCGCGGAAAAACAGCCTTAGCTATTGAATTCCTCTTTTAAAATTCTCATTACTTCTAAAATGGTTTCCTCTTCCAAATCAGTTCTGCGCACCAAATCGGCAACTTCTTGTTTCAAGATGCTTCTGGCTGTGTCCAAACCAATTTTGGCAAACTCATCAATTACCCAACCGTCTATTTCATCCGAGAACTCAGTCAATTCTACATCATCCTCCTCTTCGGCAATCACGCCTTCGCGAATGACATCCAATTCATAACCCGTTAATAAACCGGCCAATTTGATGTTATGTCCTCCACGACCAATCGCTTTAGATACTTCTTCTAATTTCAAGTACACGTCGGCACGTTTGGTCTCTTCGTTGATTTTGATAGAAGAAACTTTAGCTGGACTCAAGGCACGGGTTATGTACAACTGCGTATTTGTTGTATAATTGATTACATCAATGTTTTCGTTACCTAATTCACGAACGATACCGTGAATACGCGATCCTTTCATTCCCACACAAGCCCCAACTGGATCAATACGATCGTCGTAGGAATCCACCGCTACTTTTGCTTTTTCACCAGGAATACGCACGACATTTTTCACCATAATCAAGCCGTCAAAAACTTCCGGAATTTCTTGCTCAAACAATTTTTCTAAGAACATGTCTGAGGTTCTCGACATGATAATTTGCGGTTTGTTTCCTTTTAATTCAACGCTTTCAATGATGCCGCGTACATTATCTCCTTTACGGAAAAAGTCAGACGGGATTTGTTTTTCTTTGGGAAGCACAATTTCGTTTCCTTCATCGTCCACCAAAATTACAACTCTTGGGCGCACGTGGTGTACTTCGGCTGTATAAATTTCACCAATTAAATCTTTGAATTGTTTGTATAAATTGGTGTTGTCGTGTTCGTGAATTTTAGAAATCAAGTTTTGACGCAAAGCCAAAATCGCTCTACGGCCCAAATCAATTAATTTTACTTCTTCTGATACCTCTTCGCCAATTTCAAAATCGGGCTCAATTTTACGCGCTTCGGTCAAGGTGATTTCTTCGTTCTCCAAATCCAAGTCTTCATCGGCCACAATCACGCGACGACGCCAAATTTCCATATCTCCTTTATCGGGATTGATGATGATGTCAAAATTATCATCCGAGCCAAATTTTTTCTTCAATGCATTTCTAAATACATCCTCTAATATCGCCATAAGCGTTACACGATCAATTAGTTTATCGTCTTTAAACTCTGAAAATGAATCGATTAATGCTAAATTTTCCATGCTAAATTTAAAATTTAAAATATTACTGTAACAATTGCTTCTTTTATTTCTGTATACGGAACCTGTAGTTCCTTTTGTACGGTTTCTTTGCCTTTCCCTAGCTTTTTCGGCTCTCTCGCTTCCCAAGCTAGCGTAATGTGGCTATCGGTGGCAGCGGTTAACTTGGCTTCGATGGTAGACGTGGCTAATTTTACGATGAGCATACGACCGATATTTTTCTCATATTGTCGTGTCAATTTCAAGGGAGAACCCACGCCTACCGAGGCAACTTCTAACGAAAAATCTTGCTCTTCGCGGTCCAAGTTGTGCTCTATGGCGCGACTAATGTCAATGCAATCTTGCAATTGCACGCCCTCATCACCATCTAGCGTAACCACAATTTTATTGGCGTCGTTGATAGACAAATCAATCAAAAACAAATCGGGTTTGTCTTCCAAACCAACTTGCAACAACTGAAATACTTTTTCTTTGAATGTCATCATGCTATAAAAAGAGGGAAGCATTGCTTCCCTCATTCATTGTTAACGCTATCTAAATAACGGTGCAAATATATACTTTTTTTCAATATGACAAATATCATGGAATAGGATTTTATTATTACCTAGTTTTGATTACTCAATAATTAACTTAATAAGCCCGGATATGAAAAAAATTTTAGTTCCCACCGATTTTTCGCAACACGCTGAATATGCCTTACGTGTAGCCGCACAAATTGCCAAAGCTAACAACAGTGAAATTATGCTGTTGCACATGCTCGAATTGCCTCAGCAAGGTAGCGATGCCCTGGGCGGGGGAAGTGCCATTCCTGAAATCATGTTTTTCAAAAACAAAGCCATCGAGCGCTTAGAAGAACTAATGGAAGCTGATTTTCTAGCAGGCATTGAGGTGTCTGAAATCATTCAATTTGAAAAAGCCTTTGAAGGCATTTTGGCCGTGAGCAAAAAAAATGAGGTTGATTTTATCGTCATGGGATCACACGGTGCGTCTGGCTTCCAAGAATTATTCATCGGATCCAACACCGAGAAAGTAGTGCGTTTTGCGGATGTACCTGTTTTGGTCATCAAAAACGAAACGCCCAACTTCAATTCTTCCAACTTTGTATTTGCCTCTGATTTCTCGGATGAGATCAAAGCGCCTTTTGCCAAATTGATAGACTTGGCCAACACCTTTAATTCGCATTTGGATTTGGTGATGATCAACACACCTAATAGTTTCAAACCAACTCATGTGGCCGAAAGCATCATGAATGAGTTTGTAAAAGGATTTAACTTGACCAATTATGCAACGCACATCTACAACGACTTGAATGTAGAAAAAGGAATCTTAAATTTTGCCAACGCCGTAAACGCCGATTTAATTGGGATGTGCACACACGGACGAACCGGTTTCTCGCATTTCTTTAACGGCAGCATCAGTGAAGATTTGGTAAACCACGCGGTGAGACCAGTGGTGACGTTTAAAATCTAAATGAGGAAATTCCAAATTCCAAATAACAAATTCCAATCCCGATACTTCGGGACATAAAACAAAAAATCCCGCGATTTGCGGGATTTTTTGTTGGTCTACTAGGACTCGAACCTAGAAAGACGGCACCAAAAACCGTAGTGTTACCATTACACCATAGACCAATTCCATTGCTGTAAAGCGAGGGCAAATTTAATACAAATTTTATTTAAAGCAAATAATTCCCGTTTTTTTATTCGAAATCTTGTAGGCCTTTAAAATTAGGCCTTCCACTGCGTTTGCTTAGTCAATAAAAGCCAGCACTCTAGCGCCTAAGAAAGGGTAGAAAATTTTGTTAAGGCAGTAGGCGTTCCGTAAAAAAATAGTTTCTTTGTGGCGTTCAAAAAAACAGTAGCACAATGATGTCAGCAAACTTCAATTATACAAAATGGAACACCCTTTTGGGGTGGGTTGCCTTTTTTATTGCCTTAGTTACCTATTCCCTTACCGTTGAACCCACCATGAGTTTTTGGGATTGTGGCGAGTACATTGCCACTGCGGCCAAACTAGAGGTAGGACACCCGCCAGGCGCGCCTTTGTTTCAGATGGTTGGCGCCTTTTTTGCGCTCTTTGCGCTCAACGCCAAACAAGTTGCTTTGATGGTTAATATGGTTTCGGTGTTTTCGAGCGCCTTTACCATTTTGTTTTTGTTTTGGTCATCCACCATGGTGCTGCGCAAAATCGTTCAACGATTCAACAACAACGCCGATTCATCTGAACTTGTCATCTTAGGAAGTTCGTTTATTGGTGCCTTAGCCTATACCTTTTCTGACAGTTTTTGGTACAATGCCGTAGAAGCCGAAGTGTATGCCATGGCTTCCTTGTTTATCTCCTTGTTGTTTTGGTTGGGCTTGCGTTGGGAACAAGACATGGACACACCACGCGGAAACAAATGGCTTTTGGTTATTTCCTTAATTGTGGGCTTGTCCTTTGGGGTGCATTTTATGGCGCTCTTGACTATTCCCTCCATCGGATTTTTATATTATTTTAAACACTACAAAACCATTACGCTCAAAAACTTCATTATCGCTAATGTAGTGGTAGTTTCCATCTTGCTGTTCATTTTTAAATTGCTTTTGCCGCTCACCATGGCCTTGTTTGCCAAAGCCGAAGTATATATGGTAAACGAAATGGGCTTGCCGTTTAACTCGGGAACTATATTTATTGCTTTGTTGCTGGTTGCCTTTTTCTTTTTTGGCTTGCGTTTTACCCAACAAAAAGGAATGGTAATGTACAACACCTTGATTTTGTGTATCCTTTTTATTTTGATTGGATTTTCAACTTGGATGATGTTGCCTATTCGTGCCAATGCCAATACGGTAATCAACGAAAACAAACCCTCGGATGCGGCCGAAGTGTTGGCTTATTACAACCGTGAACAATATGGTGCAAACCCGCTATTTTATGGTCCACAATACACCGATGTATTTGCCGGTCTTGACGAAGAGCAACCTTACTTGGACAAAGCGCCCAATTATGAACGCGACTACAAAACAGGCACCTACCGCATTACCAACAACTACAAAAATGCCGAGCAAAATAGCGACAAACAACACAAAGCCATTTTACCTCGTTTATGGAGTACCGAGCACATCGAAAACTATATTAGCTTTTCCAATCCTCCGGAGTTTCGCATCAAACCCATTTATTCTGAAGAAAAAGAACTGGTTGATCTGATTACGCAATTTAGACAAGGCTATGCCGCGCAGGAATTTACTAACGATGAGTACATCCAGTTTTTAAAAACCTACAGCGAATACCTCATCATTGAAAAACCAAGTACGTTTGACAATTTGCGTTTTATGATTGAATACCAATTTGGGTATATGTACGGCCGTTATTTGATGTGGAATTTTGCCGGACGTCAAAACGACATCCAAGGCAAATACGACAACCTCGATGGCAACTGGCTAAGCGGAATTCCATTTGTAGACGAACTGCGTTTGGGCTCTCAAGACAATTTGCCGCAAGACATACTCAACAACAAAGGGCGCAACACCTACTATTTCTTGCCTCTCATTTTAGGCCTCATCGGCTTGTTGTACCACGCCAAACGTGACCCAAAAAGCTTCTATGTAATGCTCACTTTGTTCCTGTTTATGGGATTGGCCTTGAAAATTTATTTGAACGAACGCCCCTTTGAACCCCGCGAGCGCGATTACGCTTTGGTAGGTTCATTTTATGTCTTTGCCATGTGGATCGGCTTTGGCGTGTATGCCTTATATGATTACTTGAAAAATTCCGTGCAACCCAAACTTGCCGCGCCTTTGGTGCTGGGAGGCTGTTTGTTGGCTGCTCCTGTATTGATGGCTGCTCAAAACTGGGACGACCACAACCGTTCCAACAAATATACCGCCATTGCCATGGCCAAAGCCTATTTGGATTCCTGCGAACCCAACGCCATTTTATTTACCATTGGCGACAACGACACTTTCCCTTTGTGGTATGCCCAAGAAATTGAAGGCATCCGCACCGACATCAAAATCGTAAACACCAGCTTGTTCATGACCGACTGGTACATTGACCAAATGAAATGCAAAACCTACAAATCAGAGGGCTTACCCATTTCGTTCAACCACGAACAATATGTGGGTGACAAATTGGATTATGCGCTATTTGTTGAAAAAACCAAAAGCCGTTGGGACATCAAAGACTTGTTGAATTTTATTGGGGATGATGATCCACGTATGTTGCGTGAAATGCCAAATGGTCAAAAAGTTCATTTCTACCCCACCAATTTGGTGCGCATTCCAGTAGATACCCTGGCGTATCGCCAAAACAACAAGGATGTCTCCAAATTTGATTCGATTGTGCCTTACATTGACATCGAAATCAAAGGACAAGCCATGTACAAAAACCGCATCATGATGCTGGACGTCATTGCCAACAACAACTGGAAACGTCCGGTTTATTTTACGGGTGGAAGTTTTGGTGACGACGATTATTTGTGGATGAAAGACTTTTTGCAATTGGATGGAATGGTGTACAAATTAGTGCCGTTTTACACCCCAATTCCCGAGGACGGAAGCACCTTAGATATGGGTAAAATCAATTCGGATAAAATGTATGACATCGTCATGAAATGGGACTGGGGCAACAGTGAATCGCCAACTATTTACCACGATCCAGAAACCCGTAAAAACAGCATCTCGTACCGTTCAAATTTGGCCCGCCTTATGGAGCAACTGGTAAACGAAAAGAAAATAGACAAAGCCAAAAAAGTGATTGATTTGGCCATGACGAAAATGCCGGTTGAATACTTTGGGTATTATTCCTTACTTGATCCATTTGCTGGCGGATATTATGCCGTGGGCGAAAAACAAAAAGCACGCCTCTTATTGGATCAATTGATGACCAAATACAAAGAAAATCTATCTTATTACAAAGGATTGAGTGCCAGCGAACAAAACGAAATCGCTATTGATATTATTACCGATATCGAACGCTACCGCGCCTTATTGGAAGTCATGAAAGACCGCGGCGATTTGGCCTATTACAACCAAAACAAAGCCACATTCAACACCTACAATTCGTTCTTTAAACGATTTGGTCGGGACAACGAATAACACAAAAACAGCGTCTTAACCCACGCTGTTTTTTTTCTTTAAGATGAAATTATACTGGATAAAAACACACAGAATCGTTCGGGCCATTGCCAATGGATTCCTGTGGAATATACCCAATTCACGTAAAGCCGTTTACCTCACCTTTGACGATGGACCCACGCCCGAAATCACCAATTGGGTATTAGATCAATTGGCGCAATACAAGGCCAAAGCCACCTTTTTTTGCATTGGAAAAAATGCCGAGGCACATCCTGACATTTGTCGACAGATCAAAGTCCAGGGACATCAAATTGGTAACCATACCCAAACCCACCGCAACGGTTGGATAACTTCTGCTTCAGATTATTTGGCAGATTTTGAAGATGGCAAACAAACGCTGCAATCCATCTTGCAAGAAGAAGTACGCTTGTTTAGACCGCCATATGGAAAAATGGGTTGGCGTGCGTTTTGGAAAATAAAAAAACAGGGCTATACCATTGTAATGTGGGATGTATTGTCTGCCGATTTTGATTCAGAGATCAGTGCGGAGCAGTGCTTAGCTAATGTGCTTACCAACATCGAATCGGGCAGCATCGTGGTATTTCACGACAGCCAAAAGTGCTTTACAAATTTGCAAGAGGTATTGCCAAAAACCTTGGCCTTTTTAAAAGAAAATAAATTTTGTTGTGAAGTGATCGCTTAGATGTGATCTTGAACCAAAGCGATGATGGTATTGGCATCCAGTTCGCCAGATTGTCTCCAAATCATTTGGCCTTCTTTGTAAATCATTAAAGTAGGTAATCCTTTGATGCGAAGAGCGTCGGCCAATTCTTGATTTTTATCTACATCAATCTTGATGACTTTGGCTTTGTCGCCAAGTGCGGCAGCCACATCGCGAATCACTGGGTGCATGGAAACCGAAGATTCATTCCACTCTGTGTAAAAATCGATTAACACAGGAACTTGTGCGTTTATTAGTTCTCCAAATTTTGACATAAAACCAAAATATTAAATTTCTTATCCCTTCGATTAGAGGGAATAGGGTACAAATGTAGCACTTTATACGAATTATGCTACTTTTTCCCCTTTTTTTAGCTGAATGACTGTGATTTCGGGCATGATTCCCACACGACCAGGATAGGCGTGAAAACCAAATCCGCGGTTTACATAGATATAGCGTCCCGCCTCTTCGTACAAACCGGCCCATTGTTTGTAGACATATTGAGCCAAACTCCATTTAAAAAAGCCCGGAATTTCAATACCAAACTGCATGCCGTGGGTATGGCCCGAAAAAGTTAAATGCACTTTTTTATCGTGTTTTTTGGTTTCGTATTCCCAATGGCTCGGATCGTGACTCATTAATATTTTAAATTCCTCGGGGGTTAATCCCTGCATGGATTTGTTCAAATCACCCGCTTTCTTGAAGTTGTGTCCCCAATTTTCTACACCCACCAAGGCCAATTTATCGGAACCTTTTTGAATATGAATGTGTTCATTTAGCAACAACTGAAATCCGATGTCTTTGTACAAATTTTTTATCGCTTGGAAATTTTCGTCTTTGGCTTGTTGGGAAGGCCAGCTCACGTACTCGCCGTAATCATGGTTGCCCAATACGGCATATTTACCCAAAGGATGCGCTTGAATTCCATTAAAAACATCAATCCACGGATGCATTTCTTTGGCGTGGGTATTTACGATATCGCCGGTAAATAATATCAAATCGGATTGCTGCGCATTGACCAAATCGATGGCGTATTTGATTTTTTCAGGATCATCAAAGCTGCCACTGTGCACGTCCGAGATTTGGGTAATGGTCATGCCGTCAAAGGCGTCTGGTAAATCCGGAAAGAAAAGGCGTTGCTTGATCACCTTGTAATTGTACTTACCAAAAGTCATCCCATACAACAAGGACAAAAAGGGAATCGCTGCAATACCTAAACCAATTTTACTGAGAAATACCCTGCGGTTTGGCAAAAAAGAGTCGTTGTCATTTTCTACAAAATAGGTAATGGAACCCTGAATTACCCGATAAATATCTTCGCCCAGCAGCAACAAGCTTACCAAGATTTTGGGCACATAAACCAACAAAAACAAACCCATGGTGTAGAGCGTGTATTTGGTTTGTCCCGTTGAACGGTCAAATCGTGAAAAGGCAAAAAGCAAGACCAACAGCAATACAAAACTGATCCATTGATAGGCCAAGACAAAACTCTTTACTTTCACCACTGTTTTGATGGCCTGAAAAGCGTACCATTCAATGCAAAACAACACGATAAAAAACACGACCAACCGACCTAACATATGCTGTAATTTTTTGGCAAATTAACAAATAATACTCGGGCGAAATTGGACTGCGGATAAGTTTTAACAACTCCATTAATAAATTGCCTTTAAACCCACAAATTATTTTAAAGAGCAATCCCTGTCGTACCACTTGAATGTTTATTTTTACGGACTAATTTTATAGTTATGTCTGGTCAAAAACGGTTATTCCTGCTCGATGCCTATGCGTTAATTTTTAGAGGCTATTATGCTTTTATCAAAAACCCACGAATCAACTCCAAAGGCATGGACACCTCGGCCATTATGGGATTTATGAATTCGTTGATGGACGTCATTCGCCGCGAAAAACCCGATCACTTGGCTGTTGCTTTTGATAAAGGAGGCAGCACCTATCGTTTTGAAATGTACGAGCAGTACAAAGCCCACCGCGACGAAACGCCCGAAGCCATAAAAATTGCCGTACCTTATATTCAAGATCTGTTGCGCGCCATGCACATTCCCATCATTGAGATGCCTGGTTTTGAAGCCGATGATTTAATTGGCACCTTAGCCAAACAAGCCGAAAAAGAAGGGTTTCAAGTGTTTATGGTAACCCCAGATAAAGATTTTGCGCAACTGGTTTCAGAAAATATTTTCATGTACAAACCGGCCCGCATGGGCAATGACATCGAAATTTGGGGCATTCCACAAGTGTTGGAAAAATTTGAAATCCAAGATCCTTTGCAGGTCATTGACTACTTGGGGATGATGGGCGATGCCGCCGATAACATTCCAGGATTACCAGGCGTGGGCGAAAAAACAGCCAAGAAATTATTGGCCGAATTTGGCTCGCTCGAAAATATGTTGGCCAACACCGATAAATTAAAAGGCGCAATCAAAGACAAAATTGAAGCCAATGCCGAGCTGGGCATCTTGTCCAAAAAATTGGCTACCATCCTACTCGATTGCCCGGTGCAGTTTAACGAACAAGACTACGAATTGTCCAAACCCGATGTAGAAAAAACGGACGCACTGTTTCAAGAATTGGAGTTCCGACAAATGAAAACGCAGTTTGACAA
>Ga0315908_10002439_pt1 | contig 13635 bp, 9 predicted proteins | sample LakEriMetagenome_12_FD_203520 | JGI IMG/M metagenome (GOLD analysis project Ga0315908, IMG submission 203520) | Freshwater fungal communities from buoy surface, Lake Erie, Ohio, United States - Buoy 4 MA124 | ecosystem: Environmental > Aquatic > Freshwater > Lake > Lake biofilm | place: USA...
CTAATTCAACCTCCACATACTGCATTTCTTCTCCATAGATTTTGTAATCGATTTCGTGATTTTGTATCATAACATTTTATTTTAAAACCAGCTACCTAAAAAGGTTTCGCCAGCGTTTTGTAATTTGTTTTTTCTTGCTTTCACCTTTATTTTTTGCTTAATCATTGCAGCCACCATCAAAAATAAGAAGATAAATGTAAATGGAGGAATACCTAAAAAACTAATCCAAGTTCCGCCAAACATTTTACGCATAGGTCTACGAAGGCGTTCTGCGATTAAATACATACTTGGAACAATAATAAGTGTCATGAAAAACGCGAACGCTAGTCCAAATATAATAGTCCAGCTAAGTGGTTTCCAAAACGCAACACTATCGCCACCTAAAAAGATATGTGGATTTAGTTCCGAAAATAAAGTAATAAAGTTGATGTTAAAGCCAATAGCAATTGGAATAAAACCAAGTATCGCAGCTACTGCAGTTAATAGTACCGGAATAATTCTTGTTTTACCTGCCTGAATAATAGCATCTCTGGTTTTCATACCCCTGCTTCTTAATTCGTCGGCAAATTCAATCACTAGAATCCCGTTTTTAACCACAATACCAGCAAGACCTACAATACCCAGTCCGGTCATGAGGCCTGACACTTCCATGCCAGTTATTGCGAAACCTAAAAACACACCAATTACACTAAATAAGATTTCACTTAAAATGATCACTGATTTACTTACCGAATTAAATTGTAGTACAAGGGTAAATAAAATGAGCATAAGTGCAATTAATAATGCTTTTCCTAAAAAGGCAACGGTTTCAGCTTGTTGCTCACCTTCACCAGTTTGCTTAATGGTTACAGCGTCTGTAACGCCTTTAAAATCCGCAATATGTTTTCCAATTACTTGGTTAACACCAGTGGCATTGTAGCCCTCTGTAGTTAATACATTGGAGCGAAGTGTAATTAAACGCTTTTGGTTTTTACGTTTAACACTTCCTAGTGTACTTGTTGGATCTACCTTTACAAGTGCACTGATAGGAATGTTTTTAACAGCACCACCTGAAGCCATATCCCTAAATGAAATACGCATGTTTAATAAATCCGTTAGGCTCCTCCGCTGAATGGCGTTATTGCGTAATTGAATTTTATATTCTTCTTTACCTTCTTTAATTTTTGAAATTTCTTTACCAAAAAGTGCGGTTCTAATTTGCATACCAATTTGTGCCGTAGAAACACCTTCAATTAAGGCACGTTCTCTATCGATACTTAACGTGATTTCTGGATTTTTTAAATCTACATCCATTTTAAGCTCTTCTACACCCGGAACGCGAATAGAGTCTAAATAGTTTTTTAGTGAAGAAGCCGTCTTAATCATGGCATCAAAATCTTCACTAGCAATTTCTATATTGATTGGAGGATCGGTTGGTGGTCCGCCACTTTCTTGGTTTACACTTATTTCAGTTCCGGGAATGCCTTGCACCGCTTGTCTTACTTTTTCAAGGTAAGGAGCCGTACTTGTGCCGTCTCTTTTTTCATATTCCACAAACGATACTTGTATACGACCAAGTTCACTTCTTGTGGTACGGTCACCACTAGTAGGGTCCGCGGCATTAACAGCTACGTTACTAATAATACTTTCAACAATTGGATTTGTTTTTCCATTATCAGTACCTAATACTTTATTAACCCTGCCTTCTAACACACGCGTAATAGAATCGGTGTAACGAACATCAGATCCTACCGGTAATTTAAGGTATACAAATAGTTGGTTAGGATCTCCTTTAGGGAAAAAGGTAACCGGAATTCTTCCACCAATAATGGACCCAACAAATACAAATAGCGAAACAAAAAATAACGCGATAATACCTATTAATAAATGTACGGGTCTCCAACCTTTTAAAGCCCACTTTAATAATGATTCATAATGATTCATAATCCATGGTAGCGCTTTGTTTTGGAAATTATGAATCGCATCTGTAATGAAATACCTGTTTAAAACAACAAGTAGCATGAACACAATTAATAAGTTTCCAAAAAATGGAGCACCTGCAATATCTAATAAGATACCAATACCAATAGCGACCCAAAATCCTTTCTTTTTAAAGATGGCAGATTTCGGTTCCTTACTATCTGTTTCAGGGTGATTCATAAAATCAACCGCAAAAACAGGATTCATGATAAAGGCAACTACTAATGATGCTGCTAGCGTAAATATGAGCATGGTTGGTAGGTACACCATAAATTTACCAATGATTCCGGGCCAAAACAGGAGCGGGAAAAATGGAGCAAGTGTTGTTACGGTTCCAGCGAGAACTGGTATAAAAACCTCTCCAGCCGCCATCTTTGCAGCATTGTTGACACTTAATTTGCCCTTGCCTTCTACAAATATGCGGTGCGTGTTTTCTATCACTACAATGGCATCATCTACAATAATACCCAGTCCAAATAGTAGCGCAAATAATACAATAAAATTGAGGGTAACGTGTGTGCCAACAATCAAATCGGCGCCGGGTAAAAATACAAAGGCAACAAACATACTAAGTGGTACAGAAAGCGCCACAAAAAATGCGTTAACAACACCCATGAAAAACATGAGTACAATCAGTACTAGAATAAATCCAATAATGATGGAATTTACGAGTTCATTAAATGAACTTCTCGTTTTAATACTTTGATCACCCGAAATAACAGCCTTTAAATTGTTCGGATAAATACTTCCTTTACCTTCTTCTACAATCTTTTTTACACCATCAGAAGTTTCAATCAAGTTTTCTCCACTTCTTTTAATGATATTAAGCGTAACTACATTTTTGCCATCTAATCGAGCAAAGCTTTCGCGTTCTTTGGTGGTATCAGAAATGGTAGCAATGTCTTTGAGGTATATAGGGGCGCCACTTGAATTTCTTACGATAATATTTGCAATATCTTCGGCCGTTTTTAGTTGACCTTTTATTTGTAGCGACCTTTTCATGTTACCTACTTCTAGTAAACCACCAGAGATATCCATGTTTTCTCTTTGTATGGCGTAGGTGATGTCATCAAAGGTTATACCAGCGCTTTGTGCACGGTAGTTGTCTAGATTTATTTGAAATTCTCTTTCTGGAGCACCTACAATATCTACCCTATTTATTTGTGATAGATTTTCAAGCTTATCTTTTAAATCGTCGGCATATTTTTTTAGACGCGGTAAGTCAAAGTCACCACTTAAATTTACAGACATAATGGGCTGCTCACTAAAGCTTACTTCAATTACTGTTGGCTCAATAGTTAAGTCTTTTGGGAGGTCTTGCTTAGCTTTATCTGTTGCATCCTTTACTTTTTGAAGGGCTATTTCGGTTTTCACATCGGTATCAAATTCAACCATGATTGCCGAAAAGTCTTGCTGCGAATTACTTGTAAATTTTTTAATTTTCGCGCCGGTAATACTTTTGATCTGCTTTTCGATAGGCCTTGTAACAAGGTTTTCAATATCTTTTGGGGAGTTACCTACATATACGGTTTGTACATAAATGGTAGGAATAACAATGTCTGGGAACTGCTCTTTAGGTAGTGTGACAAACTGATAAATACCAGCAAGGCTCACAAACAAAATCACCAAATAAATAGATGTTTTGTTTTTGATACTCCAGGTAGTGGGCCCAAATTCTTTAAATTTGGCTTTTATATTTTCTGTGAATTGCATACAATATTTTTATTCGTATTCTAATTATTTACTAGCAAGTACAATCAACTGGCCATCATATAAGCTTTGAAATCCTTCTGTTACAATTTGATCACCTGCTTGTAAGCCCGATTTAATTTCTAATTGATCTTTATAGAATTCACCTACCGTTACCATACGTTTGCGGGCAATTAATTTGCCTTTCTCATTAACAGCAACCATAACATATTTTCCTGTTTCGTCATTTTGTAATGTATTTACAGGAATAGCAATGGCATTTTCGGTACTGTAATCTAAAATTTGCACAAGAGCAATTTGATTGGGTCTTAATTCTTTATCGGTAGCTACTTTGGCTTCAATATAAAAGCTTCTAGAATTTGGATTGATGATTTTACCTACCACTGAAATAGGGGCCTGAATACTTTTTTGTAAATCAGGAAGGTTAATGGTAAGCTTAGTTCCTGTTTTAACACGTTGGCTGTAGTTTTCAGGCACTTCTGCAGTTACTTTTAGCCTATTCGTATTCACGATTTTAATTTGTCCAGGACCTGCAAATAGTTCACCCACGCGTACATTAACTTCTTCCGCAACACCATCTACATCACTATATACCGACGTAAATAGTACTTGCTCGCGGCTGATTTTTACTTGCTCTTGCGCTGTTTTAAGTTGATTTTCTAATAATTCAACATTGTTTTTTGCAGATATTAGCTGTACTTCTGTTCCAATATTTTGTTCCCACAAGTTCTTTTGTTTTTGCAATAGTGTATTTGCAAAAGATAATTGTGTTTTTAATGTTTGTAGCCCTTGCTCTGCAGCAATCAAAGCTTGACGCTGAATTGCATCATCTAATTTTAATATCAGCTTTCCTTTGGGAACTACATCGCCTCTTTTTACAAATATACCTTTCACTTGTCCGCCACCACCGCGAGCAGTAACGTATGATACACTCTCTGACTCAATTTTTCCTTGTAAATCAATGTAATGATTAAATGGTTGAGCAGTAAGTACGGCTGTTACAACTAACTTGCCTTTTGCCTGGTTTGCCGCAGCTGTATCTAGTGTAGCAATTTCTGATTCTAATGCGCTGACTTCTTTTTTAAGAGCTGCTAGTTTATTTTTTTTATCGTTTAAAGTTCCACTTTTTTCATTTCCGCTACATGCCGAAAATGCGACTAAAAAGCTAATAAGTGAGATTTTAATGAATGCTTGCATGGTATATTTATTTACGTATTATTTTAATTATAATTTTCCGGTTGCTTTTAAGTAATCAACACGAGCAATGATAGCACTGTACATGGCACCAATATAATTGGTTTGTGCAGTTACTAAATCTGTTTGGGCAGCGGTGATTTCCATATTGGATCCGGTTCCTATTTCATATTTCTTTTTTGTTTGCGCATACACTGATTCTGCCAATTGCATATTCTTTTTTTGGTAGTTAAGTGTGCTAATAGCCGTTGCAAAGTTCATTTTTGCTTGCGTTACCTCTGCGTCGATGGTAAGTCTTAAATTTTGTAATTGATTTTCGGTTTGCTGTAAATCAATTTTTGCTTTTGTGATCCTCGCTTTTCTGGCAAATCCATCAAAAATGGGTGCAATTATGTTAAGGCCAACAAAACTGGTTGTAAACCAGTCACCTCCTTTAAAAAAGTTGAACTGATTTCTTTGGGCATTTTTGGTAAATGCACCCGACATGGCAATAGTGGGTAAATAACTTAATTGGTATCTTTTAATATTGTACTCATTTAGTTTTTTGCCTAAGCTTACAGCTTGAAATTCTTTGCGATCGGTGTACGCATAATCTTGATTGTTAGCTACATCTGTTGTGATTTGTTCTTCCGAAATTTTGTCTGTTAAAATGAGTGTATCTTTTACAGGCATACCCAGTAAAGTTTTTAGGCCGATGTATCCAATTTCAATAGCGTTAGTAGCTTTTAATTTTTCTGTTTGTAAATTGGCAATTTGAACCGCTATTTTATCGAGGTCTAACTTTTCTACAAATCCGTTTTTATAGAGCTCCCTAGAGTCGTGTTCTAATTTTTGCAGTCTTTCAATATTCGCATCTAGTAATGCAATTTGTGTTTTACTTACAACTAGTTGATAATAAATTTTATGAATATTGGTTTTTATCATTTCCTCGGTAACCTCTGCTGCTTTTTGCTGGAGTGCAATGGTTGCTCTGCGGGCTTGAAGCGCTACAAAAACTTGACCATCAAATAACAGTTGCTGTAGCTGTAAACTTGCATTAGCATTGAATTTTGTACCAAATCTTACTGGAATAAAGGTACCTGCAGTGCCACCAAAAATTTCACCTGGAAGTAGCGAAACAGGAAGTTCTAAATAATTTACACCACCAACGGTTGCAGTTACAGTAGGCAACGCAGAAGCGGTCACTTCTTTATTAATGGCTTCCTGACTTTTTATAGTTAGGAGGGCATTTTTTACCTGTAGGTTGTTTTTGTTCGCATAATCCACACACTGCGTAATGCTAAATTCATTTTTAGTTTGTGCAATGGTCCTATTTGTAAACGCGGTGAGCGTTACTATAAGACTCGCTGCCAACATCCTTTTCGTGTTCATGTTCATTTATTTTTTCTTTCTTGCTTGTATTGTTCAATAATTAAAAGTCCTTGTTGTGTGGCCATTCCGTGTAAAAAGTTATCGGTGGTTTCACTGATAATTTGTATTGGCGTAAATTTATTAGATGGAAAATGTTCAAAGTCAAACATCAAAAACATGTTGGCAAGTCTGTATCTGGTGAGCACATCAATATCAATATCAGCCCTAAACAATCCTTCTTGTTTGCCTCTTTCGATATTTGTTTTTATGATGTCGTAAAAGAAAGTGTTTTTGTGTGTTCTAAATGTTTCAAAAGCAGTGCTGTGGAATTTTTGTAAGTCAAACATCACGGAAGGGTTCATGTGTTTGAGCATTTCTTGAACGGTATCGAGGGTTAAAAATATTTCGTGGATCGCATTTTCACTGATAGAAGCATACTTGCTAAACTCATCTTGGTGCATCTCTATTTCAATGTTGATGACACCTTCTACTAGCGAATCTTTATCCTTAAAGTACTGATAGATGGTTTTTTTGCTCATCCCTAGGTGGTTCGCAATTTCATCCATGCTTACGCTTCTAATGCCATATAGCATAAAAAGCTCATGTGATTTAGTTAAGATTCTTATTTGCGTTTCCATTTTCTAATTGAGGGTGCAAAACTATGGAAACTTTTTATGTAACCAAAGTTTCCTTTAAAAATAATCCGTAATTTTGATGAGCGGTACTTTGCGCGAACTATCCATTAACTTGCATCCAAATTTTAACCATGAATAATAGGTATAAGCAGCTTAGAGCCCAGGTCACATTTAAGCGCTTGCTCCAATTTTTCTTTCAGGGTCTTATTGTTTTAGCCCCTATAGCTGTTACCATATGGGTAGTGCTTGGGTTATTTCAATGGGTGGATGGATTTCTGCCTAACTTGATTAATACATTGTTTCCCAGTGCTTTAGATAAAAATTTAGATGGTTCTTTACGTAAGATTCCAGGCTTGGGTTTTATAGTGGTGGTTTTATTGGTACTATTTGTGGGATGGCTTTCTTCTCTATTTGTGGTAGAGAAGCTTGTTTCTGTTTTTGATACCATACTTGAAAAAACCCCTGGTATCAAGTTCATTTATTCTTCCGTTAAAGACTTTTTAGAAGCTTTTGCAGGTAATAAAAAGAAATTTGATAAGCCCGTACTCGTCAATGTTGATGCTTCTGGAGTTTGGCGTATTGGATTTATCACCCAACCTTCCAACACAGAGTTTGGTTTACCCGATCATGTTACGGTGTATGTGCCCCATTCTTACGCGATTTCAGGAATTACGTATATCGTCCCAAAAACAAGTATTAGAATATTAGATAATGTTTCTGCTGCAGATGCTATGAAATATACCGTTTCAGGTGGTGTAACAGATGTTCATGACGATACCAATACCACAGCCCTCAATGAAAATGAAACTGCATAATTTTAATTCTGGACCTTCTATTTTACCGCCTGTTGTGATGCAAAAAGCAGCAGAAGCAATCATGGATTTTGAAGGTTCTGGTTTGTCTATTTTAGAAATAGGTCACCGAACTACACTTTTTCAAGATGTTATGCATGAAGCAGTGCAATCTGTAAAATCACTGATGCAAATTGGAGATGATTATGAAGTGTTGTTTTTGCATGGAGGTGCTACTACGCAGTTTATGCAAGTACCCATGAATTTACTCGATGCGCATGAAACGGCTGCCTATTGCGATAATGGCATATGGGGTAATAAAGCCATCAAAGAAGCAGCAAACTTTGGAAACGTAGATATTGTAACAGATAGTACCTCAAACAATCATACCCGTATTGATAAAAATTTTCTGGTAGATCCTGCATCTAAATATTTGCATTTTACCACCAATAATACCGTAGAAGGGACACAGTGGCATAACCTCCCAAATACAACAACACCGCTGGTTGCAGATATGAGTAGTGATATATTTTATGCGCCTCGTAACTTTAATCAGTTTTCACTAATATATGCTGGGGCTCAAAAAAATATGGGTGCTGCTGGTGTAAATATGGTGGTTGTAAAAAAGGAAATACTAGGAAAAATTGCTAGAAAAATTCCTACGATTATGGATTATCAAAAACATATTGCGGCTGGTTCTTTAATGAATACACCTCCTGTTTTTGCTATCTATGTAAGTCTATTAACACTCCGTTGGATTATTGAACAGGGCGGCCTGCCTGAAATGCAATCGCGTAACACAGCGAAATCAAATTTATTATACCAAACCATTGACTCACTACCTGTTTTTGAAGCACGTGTTGCTAAAGAAGATAGAAGTTTAATGAACGCTGTATTCTTTTTAAAAGATCAAAGTTTAGAAGAAAGCTTTTTAAGTTTATGTAAAGCGGAAGGGATGGTTGGTGTTAAAGGATATAGGACCGTAGGAGGTGTGCGTGTAAGTATGTACAATGCCATGCCGCTGTCTAGCGTTCAAACTTTTTGTGAACTCATGAAACACTTTGCATCTGCGCATGGATAAAAAAATGATCAAATATTTTTTTATCCTATTAACGTTGGTCTTTTTAGCTAAGGAAGCAACTGCACAACAAACGATCATTACTGGTGTTGTAACAGATTTAAATAGTGGCGCGCCTATTCCTTTTGTAACGATTGTTTTTAAAAATGGTAGAGGTACGGTGACGGATAGCACTGGCAAGTACAAGCTCGTGGGTACCCATCAAATTGCTAGCATCAAAATCTCCTATGTTGGCTACAAAACAATCACTAAAAATATTCAAGTTGGTAAATCGCAGGTGATAGATTTTATCATGGAAGTAGATCCTTTGCTTTCAAATAATGTAACCGTATCTACCAACAAGCGTGCACCCTATAAAAATAAAAACAATCCAGCTGTAGACCTTATTAAAAGGGTGATTGCGAATAAGCCACTTAATAGACCCGATAGTTATGATTATATTCAGTACGATGAATATGATAAAGTAGAATTATCGCTAAGCAAAATTCCTGAAAAAATCACCAACAGTAAGCTCCTTAAAAAATATCAGTTTTTATTTGACAACCGCGATACCCAAAAAGTAATTGGTAAAACACTCATCCCTATTTATTTAGAAGAACGCTTGTCTTCACATTATTTTAGAAAATCTCCAGAAAAAACAAAAGATGTTGTGGTTGCACAAAAGCGTGTAAACTTTGGTGACTATGTAGATAATGATGGCGTAAGTACCTATTTAAATAGGCTTGTGATGGACATTAATATTTATGAAAATAATATTCCTTTATTTACCCATGAATTTTTAAGTCCCATCGCAGATGTTGCCCCTACATTTTATATGTATTACATAAGGGACACCATTACTGATGCGAATGGACAAAAGTTAGTAAAGCTTTATTTTACGCCGCGTAATACCAACGATTTGTTGTTTAGAGGCACCATGTATATTACACTTGATGGTAATTATGGGGTTCAAAAAATGACCATGTTTATCAGTAAAAATGCCAATGTAAATTTTGTAAGGGAGTTGAATATTGATTTGGATTTTGAACAAGGTACAGATAGTAGATATCATTTAATGAAGAGTACTGCATTTACAGAAGCAGCACTAACAAAAAACAGTAAGGGCGGTGTATTTGGAGGCCGAACAGTTTCCTATAAAAATTATACGGTCAACAAAGCACTTCCAGACTCTGTGTATGCTGGACTGTCGCTGGTAGTAAAATCAGATGCTGCTAACTACACAGACGCGTTTTGGAACACCAATAGACACGATACTTTAACAAAAGCAGAGTCTAATGTCTATCGAAATATTGATAGCCTAGAAAAAATGCCAACCTTTAGAAGAACCATGGCAGTGGTTACCCTCTTAGTGGCTGGTTACACTGCTATTGGTCCTGTTGATTTGGGTCCTGCTGCCACATTTTATAGTTTTAATCCAGTAGAAGGATTTAGACTTAGGTTGGGTGGCCGTACTACCCCAAAATTAAGCAAGCGATTTTATTTTGAAGGTTATGGTGCTTATGGTTTTAAAGATGAAAGATGGAAATATTATGGTGGTGTTACCTACTCTTTAAACAATCAAACGATTTATGCATTTCCCATGCATTTTGTGCGTGCTAGCTACCAGCAAGAAACAAAAATACCAGGTCAAGATTTAGAATTTGTTGCTGAGGATAATATTTTACTTTCATTAAAAAGAGGCCTCAACGACAAGTGGACCTATAATAAATATTTCAGAATAGATTACGTACATGAATTGCCTAGCAGGTTATCTTATACCATTGGGTTTAGAAATTGGCGACATGAAGCTGCAGGAGGGTTGGTATATCAAACGGTAAAAAATGGTCAAACAGTGGTTGTTCCCGAGATTAACACATCAGAAATTACTGGACAAATTAGATGGGCTCCACACGAACAGTTTTTTCAAGGAAAAGTATACCGCGTGGGGATGGTCAATAAATACCCCATACTAACCCTCAATTATACCGCAGGGTTGAAAGGGGTGATGGGTAGCAATTACAATTACCAAAAAGTTAGTTTCATTTTTGATAAACGTTTTTACTTGTCTCAACTTGGATTTACAGATATCAATTTTGAAGCAGGGCAGATGTTTGGAAAAATTCCATATCCTTTGTTAAGTATTCCTAGAGCAAACCAAACTTATGCCTACCAATTAAATTCGTACAACCTTATGAATTTTCAGGAATTTGTTAGCGATAGGTACGCGTCTTTATTTGTTGAACATTATTTTAATGGATTGATATTTAACCGTATTCCATTACTCAAAAAACTAAAGCTGCGTGAACAATTAGCAGCAAGGGTTATTTACGGAAGTTTACGAGATGAAAATGATCCTTCAAAAAATCCGGACCTGATTGCTTTTCAAAATTGTAATGGCGCTGTTACTAGTTTTAGCCTCAATCAAGGACCTTATTTTGAAGGAAGCGTAGGAATTGGTAATATATTTAAGTTTTTACGTGTAGACCTTGTTAAAAGATTTACGTATACCAATAACCCATACATCACTAAATTGGGTATCCGAACAAGATTTAGATTTGATTTTTAATGCAAGGGAATATGAAACTGAAATATGTTTATCTTTTTGTGCTAGCCGTTTTTATGCATGTGCTTGAAAGTCATGCCAGTGCAGGTTTGGATTCTTTTCCTATTCCTAAAACAGGCCCTAAGCAACTTTTTTATTTGCAAAGAACCACCAATAGTAATACCATCATCTGTGATTTAAATGCAGATGCTAATGGGCAGGTAATCAAAGACAATCCGGTACACGTATATTGGATACGTTATGACGAAGGGGGTGAAAAAAAAGAATTAAGTTATATTCAACAAACCTTTGCTTATGGGATGAAGCATGAACCACTTCCGAATGGATCTTATAAGCTTCATTTTGTTTCCTATAAAAAACAAGTCTTTTATTTAAAGCGTTCTCCAAAAGACAATCAGTACAAAATGTATTTTGTGCTCAATAATAAAGAGTTTGTTTTGCATAAATTATTTGTCAGAATTGATGGTGGATCATTTTGGGTACCCAATGTAATTTATATGGAGATACTCGGAAAAGATGAATATTCTGGAACTCCATTTTCTTATAAATTCAAGCCTTAATTGACAAGAATTGCCGATATTTGATTCATGGCAATGATTCAACCTTTCAAGGCCCTGCGACCGCAGCCTCAGCTAGCAAAACAAGTAGCTAGCCAACCTTACGATGTATTAAGTAGTACTGAAGCAAAAAAAGCAGCAGCTGGTAATCCTGCCTCTTTTTTACATGTTACCAAAAGTGAAATTGACCTTCCTGAATCAGTAGATATTCATGACGTATTAGTGTATGAGCAAGCAAAAGAAAATATAACTGCTTTTATAAAACGGGATGTGCTTTTTAGAGAATCTAAAGAGTGCTATTATATTTATCAGTTAATTATGCATGGCAGGGCTCAAACAGGGCTTGTTTGTGTAAGTAGTGTGGATGACTATGAAAATGGTATCATTAAAAAGCATGAGTTTACAAGACCTGAAAAAGAATTAGACCGAATCAATCATATTAAAACCTCGGGTGCACAAACCGGCAATGTTTTTTTAGCGTATCGAAACAATGAAAGTTTAGATGCGTTAATAGAAAATTGGAAGAAAACTAAATCTGCGGTTTACGATTTTGTAGCAGATGATGAAATACAGCATACGATTTGGGTGGTGAGTGATGAGGCTGTTTCCGCTTCTATCACTTCTATATTTGAAAAAGAAATTCCTTGCACCTATATCGCAGATGGTCACCACAGAGCTGCTTCTGCAGCTAAAGTGCGCGCTGCACTCGGTGCTAACGCTACAAAAAATGCGGACTATTTTTTAACTACCTTGTTTCCTTCCAATCAGTTGTATATTATGGATTACAACCGTGTTGTAAAGGATTTAAATGGGTTAACAGCTAATGCATTTTTAGAGGCTGTTGCCAAACAATTTGACGTGGAGCAATTATCAAAAGAGCCATTTAGTCCATCTATGCTTCACGAATTTGGCATGTACATAAATGGTTGCTGGTATCAATTAACTGCTAAGGCCGGTTCGTTCACCGAAGACCCTATTGGCATTTTAGATGTTACCATTTTACAAAATAATATTTTGGATGCCATACTTGGTATTAATGATCCCCGCACAGATGTGCGCGTAGATTTTGTGGGTGGAATTAGAGGGCTTCAAGTACTCGCCGACAGGGTGGATAGTGGTCAATTTGCAGCAGCATTTAGTTTGTATGCTGTAACGATTGATCAGTTATTTGCAATTGCAGATAGTGGAAATGTGATGCCTCCAAAAAGTACTTGGTTTGAGCCAAAATTAAGAGATGGCTTATTAACGCATCTTATTTACGAATAGTTTAAACCTGCTGTTATGCATATGAAACGACTGTTTGATTGCCTCGATCACCAGCTAGCTAATTTTCCTAAAAAGGATATGTTGGCTGCTAAAGAAAAAGGTGTTTGGACCCCTTATAGTACTGCTAATGTTGCTGCTACCGTAAACAAATTAAGTGCGGGACTTTTGTCATTGGGTATTTCTGGAAAAGATTTTACACCAGAAGGGAGTGATAAAATTGCCATCATGAGTGGTAATAGACCCGAGTGGGTATTTACCGATTTAGCTGCACAGCAAATTGGCGCCATTCTAGTTCCATTGTATCCTACCACCAACCCCATTGAGGTTGAATTTATTTTAAATGACGCGGCTGTACAATACATTTTTGTAAGTAACCTTGAATTATACGAAAAAGTAAAATCTGTTGTATCAAAAGTGCCTTCTATTAAAGGGATTTTTACGTTTGATACCATTGAAGGGGCTACACATTGGAGCGATCTCACCGCAAAAGCTACACCAGCTCTCCTAGATGAGGTTGCACAAATTAAAAATTCAATTCCTGTTACTCAGTTAG
>Ga0315908_10002440_pt1 | contig 13626 bp, 7 predicted proteins | sample LakEriMetagenome_12_FD_203520 | JGI IMG/M metagenome (GOLD analysis project Ga0315908, IMG submission 203520) | Freshwater fungal communities from buoy surface, Lake Erie, Ohio, United States - Buoy 4 MA124 | ecosystem: Environmental > Aquatic > Freshwater > Lake > Lake biofilm | place: USA...
GATGGGCAACCGGGCAGACGTCAAGGTGATTAGTATGTCTATTGGAAATCCTCTGTACAGCAGCGTTATTGAAGACGGTGTCAATTATGCTTGGGGCGCCGGTAAAATGATGATGGCAGCAGCGGGCACATCCTTTAGTTTAACTAGTTGGTGGGGCGTTGTTTATCCTGCCGCTTTGTCCAAGTGTGTTGCTATTACGGGAGTCAAAGAGAACTTCGGTACGTGTGCCTCATGTCACGATGGGTCGCAAGTTGATTTTACAATGACGATGGAACGTTCAACGAATAGCTCACGCAATACACTTTCTTTGAATACTTCGGGGTATGCTGCGAAATATATTGGTGGAAGTTCTTGTGCAACCGCTATGGCCTCGGGGGTTGCCGCGATGGTATGGTCGGTGAATCCGAACTTCACTCGCGAACAGGTGTATAATTATTTGCTTACCACGTCACAATTCTATCCGAATCCGAACGGAAGTCGCGGTTACGGAAACCTCAATGCGGGCGCAGCTGTAAGTGCGGCTCAGGCAGGTGTCTAGTTGCATTAATGACGATCGAAATCGACGGTTATGTGCTCACTGGTAGGCACAGCCTGGCAAGTGAGTACATACCCCGATTCGACTTCACCCGGTTCAAGGGCGTAATTGACTTTCATGGTTGCTGAGCCTTCGGAAACGTGCGCTCTGCAAGTGCAGCACATTCCACCTTTGCAACTGAAGGGAATATCCATTCCACTAGACTGCGCAGCGTCCAAAATGGCGGTGCCATCCATGGGCATGAAGAAGTTGTTTTCCTGTCCATCGAACACCAATGTAACTGCACATCGTTTGCCTGATTCAACAACCGTTTCTAATGGCTTCTCTGCATTCCCGCCTGCTGTGGGATTGGGAGTTCCGAATAATTCGAAGTGAATGTTCTCCTCTGCGATTCCGCGCTCGAGAGAGAATTCTTTTACCAGACGAATAAGCGGCTCTGGTCCGCAGACGAAAACCTCATCGATGGTGTCCATTTGAATGAACCCTTTTGCAAAGCCCTCTAATTTCGTTTTGTCAATCCTTCCTGAAAAAAGATCTACATCATTCGGTTCAGCGCTCAGCACATGAAATACACGGAAACGACCCAAGAAGCGGTCTTTGAGGTCTTCGAGTTGATCACGGAAAATGATTGACTGAAAGTAGCGATTCCCGAAAATGAGTATTACTTCACTTTCTTGATCCGTGGCTAAGACACTTTTGGCAATAGAAAAAACCGGTGTGATACCACTTCCGGCGGCCACCAACAAATATTTTTTCTTCTGATTGTGGTCGATATCAGATCCAAATGTCCCCATGGGCGTCATGACCTGCATAGAATGCCCTTTCTGAAGCGCGCGATTGGCCCATGTAGAGAACTTGCCGTGCGGCACTTCCTTTATGGCAACCCTCAACTCAGGCTCATTCACACCGCTACATATAGAGTATGAACGACGGATATCTTCTCCGTTGATGGTTTCGCGCAGGGTGAGGTATTGTCCTTGACGGAATTGATAGTTTTCCTTCAGTTCCTGCGGAACCTCAAATGCAATGGATACGCAATCCTTGGTTTCGCGGCGAACATCGATAACCGTTAGCGGATGGAATTTGGGTCTCATGATTTTTCTGGTGCCCGCAAAAATAGATGTGATGTTGATTTGAATTTACCTTAATCTTGTGCATTCTTAAGAAAAGTCAGTTATGGAAAATCAAGCATTGCTAGAACGTTTTCAGAACTATGTAGACGCTGAAAACAAGATTGAGGCGAAGGACTGGATGCCGGATGGATATCGCAAAACCCTCGTCAGGCAGATAGCGCAACATGCACACAGCGAGGTAGTTGGTATGTTGCCCGAAGGCAACTGGATTTCAAGAGCCCCATCGTTGCGCCGCAAGGCCATCCTTATTTCGAAAGTGCAGGATGAAGCCGGACACGGACTATACCTCTACAGTGCATGTGAAACGCTTGGCGTCGATCGCAATACTCTGATTGAGGAGTTGCTCAGTGGCAAAGCCAAATACTCATCAATCTTCAATTATCCGACACTCTCCTGGGCTGACATTGGCGCTATTGGGTGGTTGGTGGATGGAGCAGCTATTGTAAACCAGGTTTCTCTGCAGCGCACGAGCTATGGCCCATACAGCCGAGCTATGGTGCGTATTTGCAAGGAGGAAAGTTTCCATCAGCGTCAAGGCTATGAAATTATGATTGCATTGGCGAAAAACGGAAACGATGCACAAAAGAAATTGGCTCAAGAGGCCTTCAATCGCTGGTGGTGGCCATCACTTATGATGTTCGGTCCTAGCGATATTACCTCTGCACATAGTGCTCAAAATATGGCATGGAAAATAAAACGGCATAGCAATGACGAATTGCGTCAGAAGTTTGTCGATATGACCGTGCCTCAAGCAGAATACTTGGGTTTGACTATTCCCGATAAAGATCTAAAATGGAATGAATCGACGGGTCATTATGACTTCGGTGAAATTGACTGGACAGAGTTTAATGAAGTAGTGAAAGGGAATGGCCCATGCAACAAGCAGCGACTGCAAACTCGCAACAAAGCACACGAAGAGGGAGCTTGGGTGCGTGAAGCAGCCATGGCATATGCACAAAAGCAGCAAGAAAGACAAGCGGTTAGCGCCGCATAATGGAAAATAGAGATGCAATGAGTAATTCTAATTGGCCTTTGTGGGAGATTTTTATTCGAAGTAAAAACGGTTTGGCGCACAAGCACGCCGGTAGTTTGCATGCAGCCGATGCTAAAATGGCAATAGAGAACGCGCGCGATGTATATACCAGACGCATGGAAGGTGTGAGTATTTGGGTGGTGCGGAGTGCGGATATTGTAGCTTCATCTCCTGCCGACAAAGACTTCTTATATGAGCCTGCCAACGATAAGGTATACCGACACCCTACATTCTATGAGATTCCTCCTGAGGTAGGGCACATGTGATAGTGAATATTATACTGAGAGATTTCAATGAGTAATCAAGCATATTATACTTATCTGTTGCGATTGGCCGATGACACTCTTATATTGGGTCAGCGTCTGAGCGAGTGGTGTGGGCACGGTCCTATTTTGGAAGAGGACATCGCTCTTTCCAATATTGCCCTCGATTATATTGGCCAGTCAACGAATATATTCAAGCAGCTCGCCTCGCTTTCGAATGATGGCAAGGATGAGGACGCCATTGCTTTGACTCGCATGGAGTCGGAATACTTAAATGCCTTGATGCTGGAATTGCCAAATGGGGATTATGCAGCCACGATTGCTCGTCAGTATTATTATAGTTCTTTTTATCTTCTTTATCTTGAACAATTGAAGTCAAGCTCTGATGTTTTTCTTGCCGGCTTTGCAGAGAAATCAATCAAGGAAGTGAAATACCATTTGCAACATGCAACGGATTGGATGTTACGCCTGGGAGATGGAACGCCCGAAAGCCACAGTCGCATGCAACATGCAGTGAATAGTCTTTGGCCTTACTTGGGAGAGTTTTTTTTAGATGACGAATTGGATGTGCAAGCTTCAGGTGAAGGCTGGGGCGCATCTCGAGAGGCTTTGAAAGCGGCATGGACTGATAGGCTGAATTCGCTTTTTACGGAAGCCGGTCTCACTGTGCCTTCTGAAGCATGGTATCATAGCGGTGGACGCAAGGGTCGTCATACGGAGCATATGGGATTTCTGCTAGCTGAAATGCAGTTTTTACAACGGGCCTTCCCCGGAGCCAAATGGTAATATGCATAGTGCCCTGACAACACAAGACATTTGGAATTTGCTTTCTGAGGTTAGCGATCCGGAAATTCCGGTGCTGAATGTTGTAGAGCTGGGAATCGTAAGAGAAATATCCATTACTCATGATTTAGTGCGTGTAGTAATAACACCGACCTATAGTGGTTGTCCTGCAATGCGCACGATAGAGCAGGATATAGTTGAAGTCTTGGAAGAGTTCGGCATTAAAAACCACGAGATATCTACAGTACTATCGCCAGCCTGGACAACTGATTGGATGACCGATAGTGCACGTGAAAAACTTCAAGGAGAAGGAATAGCTCCCCCTCAAAAGGGTAGTGCAGATAAGGGGTTGCTTATGGGGCGCTTACGCGATGTGAAATGTCCTCGTTGCGGATCTACTCACACCAATATGATTTCTCAATTTGGATCGACAGCTTGTAAATCGTTGTATCGCTGCGAGTCTTGTCTGGAGCCTTTCGATTATTTTAAGTGCATTTAATGCAAAAAGGCCCCGAAGGGCCTATTGCTAAAGTTAGGTTTATCGTTTTAGTTTAGGTTCTAGTGTTGAATCATCACTTGGATGATTGAAGTGCTTTCAGTTCCATTCACTTTTAAAAAGTAGCATCCTGCAGGTAGTTGTTCGGTAGAAATTCGAGCGTTATGGAAGCCTGTATAGCTGTCAATTTGCTGACCTGATACATTCATCAATGTCGCAGTGAACATATTGTTGTCTGGACTTTCGATTGTGAAGAAGTTTTCGGCAGGATTAGGGTATACGCTAAAGGTTGTTGCTTGCACATCTTCAACAGATGTTATCTCACACGGATCTACAAAGATTATTTGATTGGCAACGTTCACGCAGCCTTGGTTGTCTACGTATGTGTAGGTGATATTTTGTCCGCCTGTTCCCGGTAAAGCAGGGTAGAATGTATCCCCGAGGACACCATCACCTGCGAATGTTCCACCCAATGGTTCGCCCATCAACTGGAAGGGATTATCAGATGTGCACACACTGTCATTGGCAACGAAGATTACCGTAGGGAAGAACATTACCTCGATAATTGAGGTGGACGATGATCCCTCACAACCATTCTTATCAAGAATTACGTATTGTAATTCATGCATACCACCGCCGGCAAGACCGGGATCGAATGTGTTACCCACGACACCTTCACCCATAAAGAAGCCACCTTCCGGCAACCCCAGGAGGTTTACGGGAGTGCCTGAGATACATACAGAGTTTTGTGCTACTGTCATGGAAGCTTGCGGCAGCTCAATGAATTCGATGGTAATGGATGCAGACCCGCGACAACCATTTGGACCTTCAGCAGTTACAGCATAAGTGCGAGCTGTATCAGCAAAAACCATTTCACCTTCAGTTTGCGCAGGGTCATTCCACGTGAGCATAGCTTCAGTTTCGCAGATAGCGAGCAGCTCCACCTCACCTTCGCCGCAGAATGTAGTTGGTCCCATAGGTTCAATGATAACCTCCGGAACTTCAAGAGCGGTTACATGCACTCGGTTAGACATTCCCCAGCAACCTTCTGTATTGTATCCTTTTACGTACACAATTTCAGTCGTATCTACTGTTGTTAGCAAGAGGGTGTCGCTATTCATCCATGCATAATGTGAAGCGCCGCACGCTGTGAATAGTGATTCTTCACCGTAACAGAAGGTCGTGTCATCAATGGTGTGAATAACGACGTCCGGGTTATTACAGTCGCTCAATCGAGCATAAAATGCGTCAGTGTTTCCGTAGTTAATTTCATCACCAAAGGCAGCGGAGTTAGTGAAACCGGCAATCATTACCTTACCAAAGCGATCGCTTGCCATGCGTCCAAACCAATCGTGGCTTGAGCCTCCCATGTATGATTGCCACTGCATTTCTCCGAGGGTATTGTATTTCGAAATGAACATATCGATACCACCTGCGAGTTGCTCTTGGAATGCATCCTGTACAGTAATGTTTGATGATTCCGTAGTACCACCGATGTAGATGTTTCCGAAAAGATCTACGTGAATGTCTTTTACGCTTTCAGCTCCTGAACCAGTTACGAACTGAGACCATAAAAGAGTACCTACAGGTGAGAAACTCATGAGCATCGCATCTGAATTATTGGGAGCCAGAACCCCTGAATTGTCAAGGAAAGCAATGGGGCCTGAATTTGTATTACCACCTACAACCACATTACCCGCGGTGTCAAGTGCAATAGAATTGAAAAGATCAGCGCCTGCGCCACCAACATATTCCGCCCAATTCAATTCGAAGTTTTCATTGATGCAGGTAATGAATGCATCCGATACACCACCGAAATAGGGCATCGTAGTAATTGCAGAGAGAATGTCAACACCAGCAGTGCTTCCGCAAATGCATAGATTCCCTTCGCTGTCGAAGGTCAAATCTTTGATTTCATCAGTGCCTGTTCCACCCAAAAATGTGAACTTATCTACTTCACCGGTCGATGATACCTTGGTCAGAAAACCATCAAACGTACCACCACCATAATTGGCTTGTAATTGCGAAGAGAAAGGAACTACGCTAGAACTGGTTTTTCCGACGATGTAAATATTGCCGAATTCATCAATTGCAAGATCCTGTGTATAGTCGTCTCCATTACCACCGATGTAAACTGTCCATACCAGTTCACCTTGTTTCGTAAGTTTAGAGCAGAAGCCGTCGCGATTTCCACCTTGGTAGGAAGTTGCCACCGAGCCAAATGATAAATCGGTTGACGAAGTATATCCGACAACAACAATATGATCGTCGTTCGTTGTGGCTACAGCAGTGCAAAAGTCATTGCCATTACCACCTACAAATGCGGTCCAGAGTTCCTGGCCATAAATATTGCTTTTGGTTACGTAGCCATCGAAGCTTCCTCCTTTGTAGGAGTTTAACAACTGGCTAATACCCATTACACTTGGGTTGCCCACGCTTCCCGTGGTGTAGGTGTTGCCCATAAATTCGCAGGCAATTCCCTCTGCTTTGTCGGTTCCACTGGTTCCTAATTGCGAAGACCACATCATGTGATGTGAATCCACAATCGGGATTACTTGACCAACCATGGTAAGTTGTGCGGCAATGAGCATGGCTATAAAAAGGCCATTTACAATTACCAAGGTACTTTTAGGGTTGAAGGTTTTCATCGTGCTTCTTTTAAATTGTTTTTGTGTTGTTGGATTGAGTTTTTAGCTTTCAACAAGTGTTTATACCGAAGCGGGGATGGAAAGGTTACATTTCGAATAACCCAAGTTTTATATAGCTGTATTTCAATGTGTTGAATTTGTATCGTTTGTTGTTACCGCTTGCAGAAACACACGATTTATAGACTTGGAATTAGGAGCGACATATTCTGAAATGAAGTTTTTTTTTAGTCTCCGTAGCATAGTTTAAAAAAACAATTACATTTGCGCCCGCTTTAGCGAGGTGCCATAGCTCAGTTGGTAGAGCAAAGGACTGAAAATCCTTGTGTCCCCGGTTCGATTCCTGGTGGCACCACAGAAATGCGAGACTGTCAGTGTCTCGCTTTTTTTTTGCGACATCTTTGTGCGATGAAAATTACCAAACCCAAAATCGTTCGGAGCGAGGCCGTTTTAGGTGCTCAGCTGGCAAAGCAAATTGATGGGCGGCGCTATGTGCTCTTGACTGATGAGGTGGTAAGTGAATTATGCCTACCCGTAATTGGGGAGTTCGTGGCAGCCAACGAACCCTTAGATATCATTGAAGTGGAGTCGGGCGAAAAATGCAAGGCGCCGGAAATCTGCCTGCATCTGTGGAATCACTTCATTGAATTAGGATTAAATAAAACCGATGTTATTGTTTGTTTGGGTGGAGGTTCCATCACGGATTTAGGGGGATTCCTATCCTCTACTTACAAGCGTGGCATAGCATGCATATTTATTCCAACGACCTTATTGGCGATGACCGATGCAGCGCTGGGTGGAAAGAATGGAATCAACAGTTTGGATGTGAAGAATGTAATTGGGACCATTGTTCAACCTGAAGCGATATTCATCTACAGTCGATTTTGTGAAACGCTTTCGAGAACGCATTTTCTCTCAGGAATGGCTGAAGTCATTAAGCATGGAGCTATTTCCGGGTCAGATTTATGGTCAGCTTTTCAGAGTATGCCAGCTGATTCGAAGTCTATTCCCACCAACGTTTTGAAACAATCTATTGCCGTTAAGCTTTCCATTGTTCAGCTTGATCCGCATGAAAAAGGAGTTCGCAAATTACTGAATTTCGGCCATACGATTGGGCATGCAGTTGAGTCTGCGGTCATGCAACGTAGTAAATCTATAGAGCACGGTATTGCCGTAGCTCTTGGAATGCTGGTCGAAGCTGAGGTCGCTGTGCAATTAAAGCTTGCTGAAGCAAATGCGTTGCTAGAATTTAGTTCCATCATTAAAAAATGGTATGCTCAGGAGTGGGAAAATCTCCCCCTTTGGGAGGAGATTTCACCTTTCTTGGTCCATGATAAAAAGAGAATCGGAGAAAAAAATGTGTGTGTTTTACCTTTATCTATAGGAAATGTTCAAATTGTGGATGATGTACCATTGTCAGTTATTCAAATTGCTTATAATCAATTGTTAATGGGTTTGTTTTAGTTTGATGCCTTCTGTGTCCCTGTCCATAGGCGATTCGACTTAAGTATCAATCGATTGAATGAGTTAATTGAAATTGTCGATAAATCATGATTTTTATCCTATGTGTATTTAGTAAATGACTTAAATCAACTCTAACATGTTGATAACCTGAGTGTTAATTAGATGAAATGACACTGAGTAGCGATGAGTGGGGGTGTGGATTCGATGATGCGTCAAAAAATTTTGTTAGTTCATAACGAAATCCGTATACATTTGCCGCCGACTTGCTATCAACACTCCGGTGTTGAAACTTTAAATTAATCAAAAACCAAATCTCTTAATCATGAGTAAACTGTTACGTACAGTGAGCTTCGCTTCGGCGAGTTTAAAAACGTTAGCTATGGCTATCGTGCTTGTTCTCTGTGGCGCGAGTGATGCATTCGCCCAACCTTCTATTATGTGTCCAGACGACGTTCGTGTCGATTGTGTTCAAGACTTATCAGATTTTGATCTGGTGGGTACTGTTCAGGTTTCGAACACCGAGGGTTACTTTGTGGATGTTACTTTTTCTGACAACTGGATTAATTCTAATGGAAATCCATGTCGCAGAAATTACAATCGCACATATGTGGTAACCTTCACGGATGAAAGCGGGGCATCATTCTCTCAGGTTTGCACCCAGTCTATTCAGGTTTTCGATTTTGAAGCACCTGTATTTGCAGACGCACCTGCGAATCTGAATTTCCAATGCGAGGAAGAAGTTCCTGCTTACGTCAACCTTACAGCGTTCGATCGTTGTGGTGATGAGGTGGAAGTAGAGCAGTTTGGCTCATCTTCTTCAGCAGAAGATACATTGGTATGCGACCAAGTTACTACACCTGCAGGTCCCGGCGCAGACTGGGGTCTTTGGTTGAACGGTTTGTTCAGCGGTGGTCTTGCCTCAACAGACTGGTATCGTTGGGTTGGTGAGCCAAGCCTCGTTTTCAGCAATGATGGCGAAGCTCGCCTTATCGGCGATGTAGTTGCGTTGAACAACCCGGCAAACGGATGGCATGTTGACATGACACTCGTTGAGGGTGTTGATTGGGCAACATGGAATGCCGGTGGTGGTCTTTACATGGATAACCTTGGTCTTGGTGCTGCAACTCACAACTCTTGGAACTTCTACAAGCTTGTGACGACCATTTCTCGTTTAGAAGGTTTCGGTGCTTTTGATGGTGACCAGCTCATTCTCTCTCACCAGCCTGCGAACTACGCCTATGGTTTCCAGTTTGGAGCAGGAGCGAACAACCGCAACACCAATAATGGTGGTAGCGGATGGTTCTTCTACACAGGTCATGTAAACGGCCAAGATGTTTCGAATCATGGTGACGTAACGTTGGAAATGGGCTGCAATACGCCCAACAACCCGGAAGCTGAATGCGCTCAAACAATCGAGCGTCGTTGGGCTGCCACAGATGCATGCGGTAACGTTGCTTATCATACACAAATTATTGAAGTACAAGATACGACTGCTCCAACATTCACCAGCTGCCCGGCCAACGTGAGCGTGCAATGTGCTTCTGATGTGCCAGCTCCGGTAAATGCGGAAAATGTCAATGCTGCAGACAATTGCTCAGGCGACGTAACCGTAACGTATGCTAGTGCTGATACTGCATATATCAATGGGAATTGCAATTTCACCATCACGCACACTTACTTTGCTGAGGATGTTTGTGGAAATCGCTCTGCATGTACTTACAGCATTGCAGTAAACGACGACACTGCCCCTGTGTTGAATGTACCGGCTAGCTATACTGTTGAGTGCAATGATCAAGTTGCGTTCGAAGCAGCTTCAGCTTCCGACAACTGCACAGCATCTCTCAACATTATCGAAATTGTTGACACTATTCAAGACGGTTGCATTATCACTTACGTTCGTAGCTTCTCTGTGAGCGATGATTGTGGTAACACGACCAATGGTTCACAAACTATAAATGTAATCGATACTACTGCGCCTGTATTGACAGTTCCAGCCGGTTACACGGTGGAATGCAATGATGACGTTGTTGTTGATGATGCTTTTGCCACAGATAATTGCACAAGCGATTTGACCATCAACGTAGAAGTTGATACTGTGAGCGATGGCAACGATTGCGCTTACACATACACGCGCTCATTCTCAGTTTCTGATGCATGCGGAAATACTTCTACAGAAGTTCAAGTAATCAATGTTATCGATACTCAGGCTCCTGTATTCGTTGGTCTTGCAGGTCCTTATTCAGTAGAGTGCGATGCTATTTACGATGAGCAGTGGGTGCAACCTGCAGCTACTGACAATTGCGATAGCGATTTGACTTACTCTTACCAAGATAATATGACTTCAGGTGGTTGTCTGGGTACAATTCATCGTACCATGACAGTTGCCGATAATTGTGGTAACTCGACTACGCAAACATTTGTAATTTATATCCAGGATACTACTGCTCCTGTATTCACCTCTATTCCTGCAGATGAAACTGTTGAATGTAGCCTTGTTCCAACGGCACCAAGTGTTAACACCATCGGTACCGCTGATAACTGCGGAGACGCTGCAGCAATCTATGGAACTTATGCCGAAGGAAATAACGCAACAGTTAACGTGACATTCGAACAACAAATTATTGAAGGCTCTTGCGCAGGAAGCTACACAATCCTGTGGATTTGGACTGCTACAGACTACTGCGACAATTCTTCAACTGCTACAACAACTATCACTGTCGTTGATACTACTGCTCCTGTATTCATCAGCAACCCTGAGAACATCACCATCGATTGTGGCGATGCTATTCCGGGTGCAGAGATTGTTGCTGCTGCTGATAACTGTACCGGTGATTTGATTATCGCGGTGTCTTCAGATAACACGGTGGGTGGTAGCTGCGCAGGTCAATACTTGATCGAGCGTGTTTATACTGCTACTGATGCTTGCGGTAACGTTGCGACTTTCACACAAAACATTTTCGTGGAAGACACAACTGCCCCAATTTTCAATGCAGATAACGAAAGCACATTTGTTTATGAGTGCGATGAAGATGTAGACGTAGTTACTCCGGTTGCAGCAGATGATTGCAGCGGTGTTGCTACAGCCTACACAGACGTTGTAAACGAAGGTAACTGCGCCACATACATTACCCGTACTTGGACAGCAACGGATGGTTGTGGAAACCAGTCTTCATTTGTACAGAACATCTCTATTCTCGATACAGAAGCTCCTGTTATTGACTTCGTCGTTGAAATTGACCGTCCGTGTGATGATGCAGCCGGTATCTATGCTACTGCAACAGACAATTGTGACAGCAGCGTTGATGTTGTTTGGGTAGGCGATGATTTGGCAAGCGGCGCTTGTGCAGGTCGTATTGTGCGTACCTACTCAGCTACTGATGATTGCGGTAACACTATTTCAGTTCAGCAAATCATTACGTTGATTGATACAACTGCTCCAGTTGCTATCAACCAGGCTGAGAACATTACAATCGAGTGTGGTTCAGACATTCCTTCCTTTGATCCTTCATGGGTTGATAACTGTACGAATGAGCTGATCTACAACGTTGAAAGCACCAGCTCTAGTGAAGGCTGCAATACCATTGTTACTGAAACATATACTGCTACAGACGTTTGTGGAAACACCGGTTCTGTTAGCCGTACAGTAACCATTATTGATACTACCAACCCTGTGATTGTGGGAATGCCTGATAACATTACCATCGATTGTGGTGATGCACTTCCAACTGTTGCTGAAGTAAATGCAATTGATAATTGCGATGAAGAGGTGACCATCACATCGGAAGATGTTGTTGTTCCAGGGAATTGCGAAGGTTCTTATTTGGTGGAGCGTGTTTACCGCGCTACCGACAACTGTGGCAACCAATCGGTAGCTACTCAAAGCATATACGTGGTTGATTCTACAGCTCCTATTTTCAATGCAGATAATGAATCCTACTTTGCATACGAGTGTGACGAGTCAGTGCCGGTTATCACTCCGGTTGCTGTTGACAACTGCAGTGGTGTTGCTTTGCAATACACTGACAATGTAAGTGGTGACGAGTGTGAAACAAACATCAGCCGTGTTTGGACTGCTACAGACGGTTGCGGTAACTCTTCAACTTTCGTTCAGAATATCACTGTTGCTGATACCGAAGGTCCTGTCTTCGCGGGTAACATCGAAATCGAACGTCCATGTGATGATGCTCAGGGTATTTATGTGACTGCTACAGACAATTGCACAGATAACGTAGATGTTATCACAATTGTGGATGAGCAGACACAAAGCGGTAGCTGTGCAGGCGAAATCGTTCGCACGTATGGAGCAACTGATGCTTGCGGTAACTACTCACAGTTCATTCAGATCATTCAGTTGATTGATGAAACAGCTCCTGTTTGTTCAAACATTCCTGAGCCATTGACTGTTGACTGCGGAGTTACAGTACCTGTATACTTCCCGCTATGGTCTGACAACTGTGATATTGATCTCGAGCTGACTGAGAACACTACTTTCCAGCAGAACGGTTGCGTTGCTGTATTGACCACTACTTACACAGCAACAGATGCTTGTGGTAATGTTGGTACAGTTACTCGCGTTGTTAATTTGATTGATGAAACAGCTCCTGTAGCTTCTAACGTTCCTGCTAACCAGACTATCGAATGTTCTTCATTCAACGGTGGAATGGGTATCGGTAACCCAACTTTCACAGACAACTGCAATAGCTTGACGTTGACTTCGAATGTTACTGAAGCGATTGTTGAATGCGACCACGTTTACACCTATGTATGGACAGCTACAGACGAATGCGGTAACTCTACGTCTGTTACTGCTACCATTACAGTATACGATTTGAGCAACCCGGTATTCGAGAATGTTCCATTTGGTGGAACATATAGCTGCGACGGTGGAATCGACTTCGGTCAAGCTTCTGCTTATGATGCTTGTGGTGATGCTGTTGTATCTTTCAATGACAACATCATTGGAGGCAACTGCCCACAGACTTATACTATTGTTCGCACATGGACAGCTACAGACGACTGCGGTAACACAGCAAGCGCAACTTCTGTTTATAACGTGATTGATAACGTTGCTCCTGTGTTCACTGCGTTCCCTGGTGATGCAGCAATCGAGTGCAGTGCAACCGAATTGCCTGCGGCCGGTGCTATAGCCACTGACAACTGTGACAGCAATGTCGATATCACTTACATCGATGTATTGGTAGCTCAAGATAACTGTCAGCGTTCTTATGAGCGTCGCTACACAGCTGCTGATGATTGTGGTAATACGACTACACA
>Ga0315908_10002441_pt1 | contig 13625 bp, 10 predicted proteins | sample LakEriMetagenome_12_FD_203520 | JGI IMG/M metagenome (GOLD analysis project Ga0315908, IMG submission 203520) | Freshwater fungal communities from buoy surface, Lake Erie, Ohio, United States - Buoy 4 MA124 | ecosystem: Environmental > Aquatic > Freshwater > Lake > Lake biofilm | place: USA...
CCCATCTGCTGCCTGGGGCAGCTATGTACTGCAAACATGCCGGATCAGTGCAAAATGGATCATCTAAGCCATCGTTTAAACCACTAGTCATAGTTAACTGATCTCGGATGGTAATTGCCAATTCTTGTTCGGGCGTAAGGCTGGTCCAACCTGTTCCGAGATAATTGCTGCTAGGGTCATCAATGGAAAGATAGCCCTGCTCCTGAGCGAGCCCTACGAGGAAAGCGGTCAGCGATTTACCAGCGGAAGCCCAATACCAAACACTGTCTTGAGTGAAGGTTCCAAAATACCATTCTACGACAATCTTACCATCTTTAAGGATGAGAAAGGCTTTCGTATCGGATTCGTCTAAATACGTTTGAAGGGCTGGCAGTTCATCAGCACACCAACCAATTTCTTGGGGCGTGATGGTTTCCCAAGTGGTGCCACTGGTGGGTGGAAAGTAAAGGTCTTGCGCCTTAATAAGCAGGCTTAAAAGGACAAAGAGCAGAAATGGGATTACTTTTTTCATGCGCTTGCAGTATGAGGAAAGATAGGAAGAAAAGTTTAAAAAGACGATTGATTATTGACCTGTCTTTTTTATTTTTTATCGACGCTATTCGTTTTTTCGTCGATTAATGATGGCTAATGATAAAATGTGGGGCAACTATTAACAATTCAACCGTCAAATGAATGACAGACTTCAGGCGTTCCTGAAGTCCGTCAAACCTTAACTAAAATTGACTCTTAACTTGCATTACTGGATCTTGCAATCCAGTGAGCCATCTTGGTTTGCAATTATAAGTCATAGAAATTACATTTGGTTTACTGAAAGGTTATCTCTTTCTCCGCCTTTCGTGGATTCCAATGAGATGTTTTTGACGTCTTATCATTTCATTACGAATAATTTAATGCCTAAATCAAGGTACTTGTATCTTTATTTGGGTATGTTTGTACACGAAACCATTTAACAAACCAGAAATGAACAAAATGTCGATGTTAGATGAGGTTCTTCGTTTTTTGAAGAAAAATCCAGATAGCTTTATTCTTCTCGATGTGTTTTGCGAAAATAGGTGGGGTTATAACCCCACACTTTTGGAAGAATTGAAAGGCGAGTTGCTCGCTCAGGATCTGATTGAGGTAAGTGCCACTAATGCATTTTGTATAAAGATCACCGAAAAGGGATATTATTTCCCAGGCTTTGCTCCAAAAAAGAAAAAGGAGAGTTGGATATCGCGCTTCTTTTAAAAATAAAGACTAAAAAAAAACGCTCTGAATTTCAGAGCGTTTTTTTATGCTTATGTTTTTCGAATTATTCAGCAATTACTGAACGTTCGCTGCTTTTGCGAGCTTGTAATGCAACCAATTCTTCGCTGTTGCCTACAATCATAGATTGGAAGCGACGTACACCTGTACCAGCTGGAATGTGGTGACCTACAATTACGTTTTCTTTCAATCCGATCAAGTAGTCAGTTTTACCTTGTACGGCAGCTTCGTTCAATACTTTGGTTGTTTCTTGGAACGATGCAGCTGAAATCCAAGAGTCAGTTTGCAATGACGCACGAGTGATACCTTGAAGCATTGGACGTGCGGTTGCAGGTATAGCCTGACGAGCTTCGATTTCTTTTTTGTCCTTACGCTTCAACTGAGAATTCTCATCACGTAAAGCGCGTACACTGATAATTTGACCTACTTTATAACGGTCTGAATCTCCATGATCGGTGATCACCATTTTGTCGAACAACAGGTCGTTTTCTTCCACGAACTCTGCTTTATCGGCATTGGTTCCTTCCAAGAAGCGAGTGTCACCAGCATCAAGGATTTCAACTTTACGCATCATTTGACGTACAATTACCTCAAAGTGCTTATCGTTGATTTTCACCCCTTGAAGGCGGTAAACTTCTTGAATTTCGTTTACCAAGTATTCTTGAACCGCAGTTGGACCTTGAATATCGAGGATGTCGCCTGGAGAAATAGCTCCGTCTGAAAGCTGCATACCTGCACGAACGAAGTCACCATCTTGTACAAGAATGTGCTTAGAAAGTGGAATGAGGTATTTTTTCTCTTCACCGGTACGTGATTTAACAGAAACCTCACGGTTACCACGTTTAATCTTACCGTATTCTACAATACCGTCGATCTCCGCAACTACTGCTGGGTTCGATGGGTTACGAGCTTCAAACAATTCCGTTACACGTGGAAGACCACCGGTGATGTCACCACCACGACCGGCCTGACGTGGAATCTTAGCCAAGATGATACCTTTACCTACGCGTTGACCGTTTTCAACGTTCAAGTGAGCGCCCACTGGGAGTGAGTACACTTTTACCACTTCTTTGTTTCGAACGATTTCAATAGATGGGTTTTTCTTCTTGTCTTTTGTTTCAATGATGATCTTTTCAGAGAAACCGGTTTGTTCATCGACTTCTGTTTTGAAGGTAATACCTTCTTCTACAGCGTCGAAATGAATAGTACCTTCTTCCTCAGTGATGATCACACTGTTGAATGGGTCGAATTCGCATAGGATATCGCCTTTTTTCACCGATTGTCCGATCTTAACAGAAAGGGTAGAACCGTATGGAAGGTTAACCGTTGCTAATGTAACACCTGTTTTATCGTCGTTGATCTTCACTTCTGAAGAACGAGATACTACAATTGTTTTCAATTCGCCATTGTCTGACATACGATCTACTGTACGTAGCTCGTCGATTTCGACAGTACCCGAGTATTTTGCACGAAGATCTGAGTCGATCGCGCTAGCTGACGACGCACCACCCGTGTGGAAGGTACGAAGGGTCAACTGTGTACCAGGTTCACCGATTGATTGAGCGGCGATAACACCCACAGCCAATCCTTTTTGAACCAAGCGAGCGGTAGCAAGGTCGCGACCGTAACACTTCGCACAACATCCGCGCTTGCTTTCGCAAGTCAATACAGAACGGATTTCAACTTCTTCGATGCCAGCTTCTTCAATAAGTTTAGCAATATCTTCATTGATCTCTTGGCCACCTTCTGCGATGATTTCGCCCGTTTCAGGGTTCGATACATCGTGAACGGTTACACGACCTAAGATGCGCTCACGCAATGTTTCAACGATCTCATCGCTTTTCTTCAAGGCAGAGGCTACGATACCGCGAAGAGTACCACAGTCTTCTTCATTGATGATAACGTCTTGAGCAACGTCAACCAAACGACGGGTAAGGTAACCCGCATCGGCTGTTTTCAAGGCCGTATCGGCAAGACCTTTACGAGCACCGTGGGTAGAGATGAAGTACTCCAAAATCGACAATCCTTCTTTAAAGTTTGCCAAGATTGGGTTTTCAATCATGTCTTGTCCACCTGCTGCAGCGTTTTTCTGTGGTTTCGCCATCAATCCACGCATACCGGCCAACTGACGAATCTGCTCTTTAGAACCACGCGCTCCACTATCAAACATCATGTAGATAGAGTTGAAGCCTTGTTGATCGCTCTTCAAGCGATCCATCAAGATGTTGGTCAAACGAGAGTTGGTGTTCGTCCAAATGTCAATTACCTGGTTGTAACGCTCGTTATTGGTGATAAGACCCATGTTATAGTTATCGAATACTTCGTTAACTTTTTGAGTTGCTTCACCTACCAATTTCTCTTTTTCAGCTGGGATAACTACATCAGTCAATTTGAATGACAAGCCTCCACGGAACGCCCAAGAGTATCCGAGGTCTTTCATATCATCGAGGAATTTCGCAGTGCGAGCAATTCCTACAACTTTCAAGATATCACCAATGATATCGCGAAGAGCTTTTTTCGTCAACACTTGGTTGATGAAACCTACTTCGTGAGGTACTACTTCGTTAAAAAGTACGCGACCAGTGGTGGTTTCAATGATGCTTGCGTTGCCGTTAACATCCGTCCAACGAACTTTGATATGCGCATGCAGATCCAATTGTCCTTCGTTGAACGCGATGATTACTTCTTGTGGAGAGTAGAAGGTACCATTTTCACCACGACATGGGTTTTCAGGAATTCCCTTACGACCTTTAGTGATGTAATATAGACCAAGTACCATGTCCTGAGAAGGTACGGTAATTGGAGCACCGTTAGCGGGGTTCAAAATGTTGTGAGAAGCCAACATCAACATTTGGGCTTCCAAAATGGCAGCATGTCCTAGTGGAACGTGAACCGCCATTTGGTCACCGTCAAAGTCGGCGTTGAATGCAGTACACACCAATGGGTGAAGCTGAATCGCTTTACCTTCAATCAATTTTGGTTGGAAGGCCTGAATACCCAATCGGTGAAGGGTAGGAGCACGGTTGAGAAGAACAGGGTGTCCTTTCAATACGTTTTCCAAAATATCCCAAACTACCGCTTCTTTTTTATCTACGATTTTCTTTGCAGACTTCACTGTTTTCACGATACCTCTTTCAATCATCTTACGGATGATGAATGGCTTGAAAAGTTCTGCGGCCATATCTTTTGGAAGACCACATTCGTGAAGTTTTAATTCTGGACCTACAACAATTACCGAACGAGCAGAGTAGTCAACACGTTTACCCAACAAGTTTTGACGGAAACGACCTTGCTTACCTTTCAATGAATCTGAAAGAGATTTCAATGGACGATTGCTTTCCGTCTTCACTGCTGAAGATTTGCGGCTATTGTCGAACAATGAATCTACCGCTTCTTGAAGCATACGCTTCTCGTTACGTAAGATTACATCTGGAGCTTTGATCTCAACCAAACGCTTCAAACGGTTGTTACGAATGATAACGCGACGGTACAAGTCATTCAAATCCGATGTTGCAAATCGACCACCATCTAGTGGAACGAGTGGGCGCAATTCGGGAGGAATAACTGGAACAACGCGAGTGATCATCCATTCTGGACGGTTTTCTACGCGGGTATTTGCATCACGGAAAGCTTCTACAACTTGAAGGCGTTTCAAAGCTTCGTTTTTACGTTACTGTGATGTTTCAGTGTTGGCTTTGTGACGAAGTTCGTATGATAGCTCATCGAGGTTTACACGAGCAAGAAGATCGTGCAACGCTTCAGCACCCATTTTCGCGAGGAATTTATTCGGATCGCGATCATCGAGGTATTGGTTTTCTTTTGGAAGTTTTTCCAAAATATCCAAGTACTCTTCTTCGGTTAGGAAGTCGAATGCGTGAAGAGCAATGCCTTCTGCGTTGGTAGCAGGACCGGCATTGATAACTACATAACGCTCGTAATAAATAATTTGATCCAACTTCTTCGTTGGAAGACCCAACAAGTATCCAATCTTGTTAGGTAGTGAGCGGAAGTACCAGATATGAGCAACTGGAACAGTAAGGGTAATGTGTCCCATACGTTCGCGGCGTACTTTTTTCTCTGTTACTTCAACACCACAACGGTCACAAACGATACCCTTATAACGGATACGCTTATACTTACCGCAGTGACATTCGTAGTCCTTAACTGGACCAAAAATGCGCTCGCAGAAAAGACCATCACGCTCCGGCTTATAAGTACGGTAGTTGATGGTTTCTGGCTTTAATACTTCGCCGTGTGAACGCTCCAAAATGTCTTCAGGAGACGCCAGGCTAATGGTTATAGAACGAAAGTCGCTGTTCGGACGGCTTACTTTTTTAGCTTGAAGCATTTTTAATGTGAGGTGTATTGGGTATTTAACACGTTCGTTTCAGCAATAATGGGGAAAGACCGAAGCCTTTCCCCATCGATATTAGTTTTGGTTGAGCGAGATATTCAAGCCCAAACCACGCAATTCATGCAACAATACGTTGAAGGATTCTGGAATACCTGGTGTAGGCATGTTTTCACCTTTAACGATTGATTCGTATGTTTTCGCACGGCCAATAACGTCGTCCGACTTAACGGTAAGAATTTCTTGGAGAATGTTTGATGCACCGAATGCTTCCAATGCCCAAACCTCCATCTCACCGAAACGTTGACCACCGAATTGTGCCTTACCACCCAACGGCTGTTGAGTAATAAGCGAGTATGGACCGATCGAACGTGCGTGCATTTTGTCGTCAACCATGTGGCTTAGTTTGATCATGTAGATCACACCCACAGTAGCTGCTTGTTCAAAACGAACACCAGTACCACCGTCATACAAATGAGTCACACCAAATTGGCTTGTTCCAGCTTCTTCAGTTGCTTTTACGATGTCTTCCAAAGTAGCACCATCGAAAATCGGTGTAGCGAATTTGCGACCAGTTTGTAAACCAGCCCAACCCAATACCGTTTCGTAGATCTGACCAAGGTTCATACGTGATGGTACCCCTAGTGGGTTCAACACGATGTCTACCGTTGATCCATCTGGCAAGAATGGCATATCTTCATCACGTACAATACGTGCTACGATACCCTTGTTACCGTGACGACCCGCCATTTTATCACCCACTTTCAACTTACGTTTTTGAGCGATGTAAACTTTGGCCAATTTCACGATACCTGCTGGTAGCTCATCACCTACAGTCAATTGGAATTTCTTACGCTTGTAAGAACCCAAAAGCTCGTTATAACGAAGGTTGAAGTTGTGAACGCAACGCTTGATCATGGAGTTCATGTCAGCATCTTTGGTCCAAGCTTCTGTGTTGATTACACTGTAGTCCAATGTCATCAACGACTTCGCGGTGAACTTAGTACCTTTCTTGATTTGCTCTTCCTTGAAGTAGTTGAATACACCTTGACAAGTGCTATCTTTCACAATAGCGATCAACTTGTCTACAAGAATGCGTTTCAAATCTTGAACTTCTTTATCGTGCTCTTTATCAAGAGCTTCGATAATCGCTTTCTCGTTGGTTTTAACTGGCTTCTTATCTTTAATTGTACGGCTAAAGAGCTTTTTGTCAATTACAACACCAGTTACTGCTGGTGGAACTTTCAATGAAGCATCTTTCACGTCGCCGGCTTTATCACCGAAGATTGCGCGAAGAAGTTTTTCTTCTGGAGTTGGGTCCGTTTCACCTTTAGGAGTGATTTTACCAATCAGAATATCACCTTCTTTCACTTCTGCACCGACACGGATAATACCGTTTTCGTCGAGATCTTTCGTCGCTTCTTCACTTACGTTTGGAATATCAGAGGTCAACTCTTCAACACCGCGTTTTGTGTCGCGCACTTCAGTAGTAAATTCTTCGATGTGGATAGAGGTGAAAATATCTTCACGTGCAACACGCTCAGAAATCACGATAGCATCCTCGAAGTTATAACCTTTCCATGGCATGAAAGCTACTTTCAAGTTGCGGCCAAGCGCGAGCTCACCGCCACGAGTACCATAACCTTCTACCATTATTTGACCTTCCGTTACTTTATCGCCACGTTGAACGATAGGGCGGAGGTTAACACACATACTTTGGTTGGTCTTACCAAACTTCTTGATGTTGTATGATTTTACTGGGCTATCGAAGCTCACCAATTCATCCTCATCGCTACGCTTGTAACGGATACGGATTTCGTTGGCATCCACAAATTCAACAACACCTTCGCCTTCTGCTGTAAGCAATACGCGAGAGTCTTTGGCAACACGGCCTTCCAAACCAGTACCTACGATAGGAGCTTCAGGGCGCATCAAAGGCACAGCCTGACGCATCATGTTAGATCCCATCAACGCACGGTTCGCGTCATCGTGTTCCAAGAAAGGAATCAAAGAGGCCGCGATCGAAGCGATTTGGTTCGGAGCAACGTCCATTAAGTGAAGGTTGCTAGGGGCTATAACAGGGAAGTCACCTTCCAAGCGGGCTTTCACGGAACCAGTGAGGAAGTTACCTTTCTCATCAATTTCAGCATTGGCCTGCGCAATTACTTTTGTATCCTCATCTTCAGCAGTGAGGTAAGTAACACCAAGGTTATCCATTACAGCTTTACCGTTTTCTACTTTACGGTAAGGAGTTTCGATGAAACCGAGGCGGTTGATTTTTGCATAGACGCACAAAGAAGAAATCAAACCGATGTTTGGTCCTTCAGGAGTTTCGATGGTGCACAAACGACCGTAGTGGGTGTAGTGTACGTCACGAACCTCGAAACCTGCGCGCTCACGAGAAAGACCACCAGGACCGAGTGCTGACATACGACGTTTGTGCGTCACTTCAGAAAGCGGGTTGGTTTGGTCCATGAACTGTGACAACTGGTTTGTTCCGAAGAACGAGTTGATCACAGAGCTCAACGTTTTAGCGTTGATCAAGTCGATAGGAGTGAAGACTTCGTTGTCACGCACGTTCATACGTTCGCGGATGGTACGAGCCATACGGGCAAGACCTACTGCGAATTGGTTGTACAATTGTTCACCAACTGTACGTACACGACGGTTTGACAAGTGGTCGATATCATCCACATCTGCTTTCGAGTTTACCAACTCGATGAGGTAGCGAATGATGCTGATGATATCCTCTTTGGTGAGGGTACGTTGCTCAGGATTGATATTCAATCCGAGTTTACGGTTGATGCGGAAACGACCAACTTCACCTAAGTCATAACGTTGCTCAGAGAAGAAGAGTTTGTCGATTACGCTGCGAGCCGTTTCCAAATCTGGTGGTTCTGCGTTACGCAATTGACGGTAGATGTATTCTACCGCTTCTTTTTCTGAGTTTGAGGTATCTTTTTGAAGGGTATTGTGGATGATGGTGAAATCGGCAGAATTCGATTCTTCTTTGTGAAGAATAATGAATTTCGCACCGCTATCCACGATAAGATCAATGTGGTGATCTTCGAGAACAGTTTCACGATCAAGTAACACTTCATTACGTTCGATAGAAACTACTTCACCGGTATCTTCATCTACGAAGTCCTCGATCCATGTTTTCAAAACACGTGCAGCAAGGCGGCGGTTAAGCACTTTTTTCAAACCGCTTTTTGAAACTTTCACTTCCTCAGCGAGGTTGAAGATTTCGAGGATTTGGCGGTCGCTTTCGTATCCGATAGCGCGGAGTAGGGTAGTAACCGGAAGTTTTTTCTTACGGTCGATGTACGCGTACATTACGTTATTGATATCGGTTGCGAATTCGATCCACGAACCTTTAAACGGAATGATACGAGCACTATAAAGTTTAGTACCGTTGGCGTGGCGGCTTTGACCGAAGAACACACCGGGTGAGCGGTGGAGCTGCGATACAATAACACGTTCAGCACCATTGATCACGAATGAACCTTGTGGGGTCATGTATGGGATAGTTCCCAAATACACGTCCTGCACGATGGTTTCAAAATCTTCGTGTTCTGGGTCGGTACAGTACAGTTTCAATTTGGCCTTTAAGGGGACACTGTATGTCAATCCACGCTCGATACACTCGTCGATGGTATAGCGGGGGGGATCAATGAAGTAGTCAAGGAATTCGAGAACGAATTGGTTTCGAGTATCCGTGATTGGGAAGTTTTCGGCGAATACCTTGAAGAGACCTTCATTTTGGCGGTTCTCTGGGTTGGTTTCCAATTGGAAGAATTCCTTAAAGGATTTCAATTGGATTTCCAGGAAGTCCGGGTAATCGTAGAAACTTTTGGTGGAAGAGAAATTATGTCTCTCGTCCGTTTTTTTCAGCGTTGCCAAGGCCTGATTGGTTTTATATGGTTATCAAAATGGGAAGACCAATATAGGTTACTTCCTTCAAAAACTATAAACACGAAAAAACAGATTAAGGCCTATGCCGTAGGCAAGGCCTTAATCTGATTATAAATGAGTTGTGATATTACTTGATCTCAACTTTTGCTCCGGCTTCTTCAAGTTGGGTTTTCAAAGCGTTGGCTTCGTCTTTGGTAACGCCAGTCTTGAGAGGTTGTGGAGCCTTATCAACTGCATCTTTAGCTTCTTTCAGTCCAAGACCTGTAAGATCTTTAACCAATTTCACTACAGCGAGTTTGTTTGCACCGCCTTCAACCAAAACTACATCAAATGCAGTTTTCTCTTCGGCAGCAGCACCACCACCAGCACCTGGAGCAGCAACTGCAACAGCAGCGGCAGCTGGTTCAATTCCGTAATCGTCTTTAAGGATTTTGGCAAGCTCAGTAACTTCCTTTACTGTAAGGTTTACTAGGCTTTCAGCCATTGCTTTCAAATCAGCCATTTTATTGGGTTTTTAAAAGGATAAACGTTGTTTTTTTTGAATGCGATTTATTATGCGCCGCGTTCTTCTAGCGCTTTCACGAGACCTGCAACTTTTTTGTCTGCGCTTCCTGAAAGAGCAGAAATAAGGTTTTTCGCTGGAGATTGAAGTAGTCCGATGATATCGCCAACCAATTCTTCTTTGCTCTTAATGGCAACGAGAGAATCCAATTGGTTATCACCAACGTAACAATCTTCCAGAATGAATGCACCTTTAAGGGCAGGTTTGTCGCTTTTCTTTCTGAAATCCTTGATCAAGCGGGCTGGAGCGTTAGCAACTTCAGCAGTCATCACGGCAGTGTTGCCTTTGATAGCTGGTAGAAGTGCGCTAAAGTCCTTACCTTCGATACGTTCTAAAGCTTTTACCAAAAGGGTGTTTTTAACAACACGCATTCCGATATTTTGCTTAAAGCATTCGCGGCGAAGGTTGCTGGTAGCCTCGGCGTTCAAGGAAGATGTGTCAGTCAAGTAGAATACGGGAGCTGAGCTCAACATTTCTACTATCTCTGCGATTTCCTGGTTCTTTTGTTCTTTGTTCATAAAGAATAATCCGATAGTTAACAGCGATTAGCTCACTGATCTTGGTTCAACTTGTACTCCGGGACTCATAGTTGATGAAAGAGCTACGCTCTTAATATAAGTACCTTTAGCAGAAGAAGGCTTAAGTTTGATCAATGATTGGATCAACTCGTGAGCATTCTCGGCCAATTTTTGTGAATCAAAAGATACACGGCCAATACTTGCATGCACGATACCAGCTTTATCAACTTTGAAGTCGATATTACCAGCCTTCTTTTCAGTTACAGCTTTGCCAACATCCATAGTAACGGTACCCGTTTTCGGGTTTGGCATAAGGCCACGTGGTCCGAGAATACGGCCCAAGGCACCTACTTGCCCCATTACACTGGGTGTGGTAATAATTACATCCACATCGGTCCATCCGCCCTTGATCTTTTCAATGTACTCGTTGAGTCCAACGTGATCTGCACCGGCTGCTTTAGCTTCTGCTTCCTTGTCAGGTGTGCAGAGAACCAAAACGCGCACTGCGCGACCTGTTCCGTGTGGTAATGATACCGTGCCACGAACCATTTGGTTAGACTTCTTCGGGTCCACTCCGAGGCGAACGGCGATATCAACAGATGCGTCAAATTTTGTGGTAGTGATGTTTTTCACTACTGACGCAGCCTCCGTTAGAGAATATGACTTTGTAGCGTCAAATTTCTCCATTACGGCTTTACGATTTTTGCTGATGGTTCCCATTGCGTTTTACTCCTCAGAGTTTAAAAAGGACGTTCACCGGTCACCTGAATACCCATACTACGTGCAGTACCGGCCACCATACTCATAGCAGACTCGATAGTGAAGCAATTTAGGTCAGGCATTTTGTCTTGTGCAATCTCTCTAACTTGATCCCAAGTTACAGAACCTGCCTTCTGACGGTTAGGCTCAGCAGCTCCTTTCTTAGCTTTTGATGCGTCTAACAGTTGAACGGCAGCTGGTGCAGTTTTAATAACGAAGTCAAACGACTTGTCAGAATAAACTGTGATCAAAACCGGACAAACCTTTCCTGCTTTATCTTGGGTACGAGCATTAAACTGCTTGCAAAACTCCATGATATTTACACCTTTCGAACCCAATGCAGGTCCTACGGGTGGGGAAGGGTTGGCGGCTCCACCTTTGATTTGCAGCTTGACTAATCCAGCTACTTCTTTCGCCATTTTGCGTTTATTTATTTGGTTTGCGTGGTTTGCAACGGGAAGCTAGCGTAACCTGTTATGATTACGTTGCTCACCACACTATTGTTAATCAACTTTCTTTCTCTACCTGCATATACCCCAACTCTAGTGGAGTCTTACGTCCGAAGATCTTAACAGTCACTTTCAACTTCTTCTTCTCTTCATTGATTTCCTCAATGACGCCACTAAAGTTGTTGAATGGACCATCAATTACTTTCACGCTTTCTCCAATAACGTATGGGATATTCAGTTCTTCGCCGCTTTCTGCTAACTCATCCACTTTACCGAGGATGCGGTTAACTTCACTTTGACGAAGTGGAATAGGATCGCCTTTTTTCTCAGCGCCCAAAAATCCAATTACGTTGGTAATGTTGCGAATGATGTGAGGTATTTCCCCAATCAAACACGCTTCAATCAATACGTATCCAGGTAAGTAGCTACGCTCTTTGCTTACTTTCTTACCATTGCGCACTTGAAATACTTTTTCCGTAGGAATGAGTACCTGTGCTACGTAATCTTGCATGCCACGTGCTTTGATCTCGCTCTCGATGAATTCCTTCACCTTCTTCTCTTTCCCGCTGATCGCACGAACAACATACCACTTCTTTTCAATATCACTTACGGCCATGGTCGGTTAGTATCAAAGGATAGAATAAAGTGTACCTACAAGACCTTTATAGCCAAAAATGTTGCCCACTCCGAAGATGGCATCCATTAAAAAAATGGCTAAACTTAATACGGCTGTGGTAATGAATACCAATACGGTCGACTCTTGGAGCTCTGACCATGTTGGCCAACTTACCTTTTGTACGAGTTCTGTGTAAGACTCTTGAATGTATGTTTTTATGCCAGCCATAAGCGTTGTTTTTTGCACGGGCACCTGGATTCGAACCAAGATCAACGGTTTTGGAGACCGCTATTCTACCATTGAACTATGCCCGTAAGTGAAGAGTGTTGACTTACGTTTTTTTACTCTAAAAATGTATTATCCCTTAAACAGGAAAGTGAAGGTGGAATTTTTACAAATTCCACCTTCACTAATTTTATCATCAATCCGATTATGCGATGATGTCAGTTACCTGACCAGCACCTACGGTACGGCCACCTTCGCGGATAGCGAAACGAAGACCTTTGTCCATAGCGATCGGAGCAATCAATTTCACAGTGATAGATACGTTATCACCTGGAAGTACCATTTCGCGGCCTGCATCCAAGTTGATCTCACCTGTTACGTCAGTTGTACGGAAGTAGAACTGAGGACGGTATTTGTTGTGGAAAGGAGTGTGACGACCACCTTCTTCTTTCTTCAAAACGTAAATCTCAGCTTTGAACTCAGTGTGAGGAGTGATTGAGTTTGGAGCAGCGATTACCATACCACGACGGATATCACTTTTCTCAACACCACGAAGGAGAAGACCTACGTTGTCACCAGCTTCACCACGGTCCAAAATTTTACGGAACATCTCAACACCTGTACATGTAGACTTCATCTTCTCAGAGTTGAAACCGATGATGTCAACTTCGTTACCTGTATTGATAACACCGCGCTCGATACGACCAGTAGCTACAGTACCACGACCAGTGATGGTGAATACGTCTTCTACTGACATCAAGAAAGGCTTTTCAGTTTCACGAGGAGGAATTGGAATCCAAGTGTCTACTGCTGCCATCAATTCCATGATTTTTTCTACCCACTTAGCGTCGCCGTTAAGACCACCCAAAGCAGAACCACGGATGATTGGAGTGTTGTCTCCATCATATTCGTAGAAGCTCAAAAGCTCACGGATTTCCATTTCAACTAGGTCTAGAAGCTCAGCATCGTCAACCATATCCACTTT
>Ga0315908_10002443_pt1 | contig 13614 bp, 9 predicted proteins | sample LakEriMetagenome_12_FD_203520 | JGI IMG/M metagenome (GOLD analysis project Ga0315908, IMG submission 203520) | Freshwater fungal communities from buoy surface, Lake Erie, Ohio, United States - Buoy 4 MA124 | ecosystem: Environmental > Aquatic > Freshwater > Lake > Lake biofilm | place: USA...
AGCGGTCTTTTGTCTAATTACAATTATGAATTTGGAGGCTCCACCGCAGCGGACACGTGAGGTGCGATAGCAGACTCGAGGCCACGAGTTGGACACTGTACCATTCGAAGATCAATTAAGTCCTTTGTCTTTTGTCATAAAGCGCAGCGGGTCAGTTGACTAATTACGAGTTTGGTGGCTGAGGTGCGAAGCAGACTCGAAGCCACGAATTACGAATTTGACACCGTACGATTCGAAGATCAATTAAGTCCATTGTCTTTTGTCTTATAGCGTAGCGGTCTTTTGTCTAATTACAATTATGAATTTGGAGGCTCCACCGCAGCGGACACGTGAGGTGCGCTAGCAGACTCGAGGCCACGAGTTGGACACTGTACCATTCGAAGATCAATTAAGTCCTTTGTCTTTTGTCATAAAGCGCAGCGGTCCTTTGTCTTTTGTCTTTAAGTCAGCCACGGCTGACGAGTCTTTTTTCTCAAAAAAAAAGCGCCTTGCGGCGCTTTTATTAACGTTTCGAAATCTCTACATAATCTCTCGGTGTTTCGCCAGTATAGATTTGACGTGGACGTCCGATTGGTTCTTTGTTTTCAGTCATTTCTTTCCATTGTGCAATCCATCCTGGTAAACGACCCAATGCAAACATCACAGTGAACATTTCAGTTGGGATACCAAGCGCTTTGTAGATGATTCCTGAGTAGAAATCTACGTTTGGATACAAGTTACGCGCTTTGAAGTATTCATCTTCCAATGCCACTTTCTCCAATTTTTTAGCAATCTCCAACATTGGATCGTTGATGCCCAATTTTGAAAGAATATCATCACATGCTTTTTTGATGATCTTCGCACGTGGATCGAAGTTTTTGTAAACGCGGTGTCCGAAGCCCATCAAACGGAAAGGATCTTCTTTGTCTTTCGCTTTAGCGACCCACTTGTCGACGTCTCCACCATCTTGGTGAATTTTCTCCAACATCTCAATTACCTCTTGGTTTGCTCCACCGTGCAGTGGCCCCCACAAAGCTGAGATACCCGCTGAAATTGTTGCGTATAAGTTTGCTTGCGATGAACCAACGATACGTACTGTCGATGTTGAGCAGTTTTGTTCGTGGTCAGCATGTAAGATCAACAGTTTGTTCAATGCCTCAACAACAACAGGATCAACATTGTAATCTTCTGTTGGCATAGCGAACATCATGTACAAGAAATTCTTGCAGTAATCGAATTCATTGCGCGGATACATGAATGGATGACGCATCGCGTTTTTGTACGACCAGGCAGCCAATGTAGGCAACTTCGCTAGAAGGCGGTGAATAGTCAAGTTCTTCGCTTCAGCGCTGCGGTTTGGATCCAATGACTCTGGGTAGAATGTTGACAATGAACAAATCATTGAGGAAAGTACTCCCATTGGATGCGCTTTCGCAGGATAAGCTTCGAAGAACTGCTTCATGTCTTCGTGAACAAGCGTATGCTTTTGAATGCTCGTTTTGAACTCATCCAGTTGCGCCTGCGTTGGCAATTCGCCATAAATTAACAAATAGGCAACTTCTAGAAATGAAGCTTTCTCAGCCAACTGCTCAATAGGATATCCACGGTAACGAAGAATTCCTTCTTCACCATCAAGAAACGTAATCTTACTTGTTGTAGCACCGGTGTTTTTGTAGCCAGTATCGAGGGTTACATATCCTGTTGTATCTCTTAGTTTGCTAATATCGATAGCCTTTTCATTTTCGCTACCAACCACTACCGGAAATTCGTATACCGTGCCGTCAAGTTCAATTTTTGCAACGTTACTCATGATGTCGTCCTGTTATTTGTAAATTTTCCGCCTAAGTTAACAAAGAAAAATCAATCTTTAATCAAGCACATGAAGGGAATGTTAAAAAAAAACAACTTCTGTTCAACGATAGTTTTCAGACAAAGATTTAAAGATTATTCAAGGTGTAGTTCAACATCATGTTAAATAGGTGGTTTCGTGTGTTTCCGCCATAAATTCCATGGTTTTTATTCGGATAAATGAACAAGTCGAATTGCTTATCTGCTTTCACCAAGGCATTGATCATCTCCATCGTGTTTTGATAATGAACGTTGTCATCCGCCGAACCATGGATCAATAAATACTTTCCTTTCAGTTGTTTTACGAAGTTTACTGGTGAATTTTCATCATACCCACTTGCGTTTTCCTGAGGTGTGCGCATAAATCGCTCGGTGTAAATGTTGTCGTAGTATCTCCAACTTGTTACAGGTGCCACGGCAATCGCCATTTTGAACACATCCGATCCTTTCGTGATTGCTAGTGAAGACATAAACCCTCCATAACTCCAACCCATAATACCGATACGGGTTGGATCAACGTAGGAGAGTGCCTGAAGTGTTTTGGCTGTATTGATGATGTCTTCGGTCTCCAATTTACCCAATTGAAGGTAGGTGCATTTTTTGAACTCTGTTCCACGATACATGGTTCCTCGTGGATCCACCGAAACAACAATATATCCCCTTTGTGCCAATAATTGGTGGAACATGTAATCATTTCCGTCCCAAGCATCTGTCACTTCATTGTGACCAGGACCACCATAGATATTCATGTAAACAGGATATTTCTTTGTAGGATCAAAATTGGTCGGTTTAATGATGGAGGCATTCAACTTAATACCATTTGCATCCAAAGTGATGAATTCCTTTTTCGACAGGGTGTACTCTGCTAACTTTTTGTTCAAGGCAGTATTTTCTTCCAAAACACGAATAGCCTTTCCATCATTGCTGCAAAGCGTGTAGACAGGAGGGGTGTTGGCATCTGACCATGTCTTCACGAAGTACTTCATACCAGAGGTAAATTCTGCGCTGTTATATCCTTCTGCACTGCTAATTGCTTCTTTTCCTGTACCATCCAAGTTGATGCGGTAAATGCACTTGTAGATGGCACGATTGCCAACCTCAGCGTAATAGATTTTCCCGCTGGCTTCGTCGATTCCATAAAATTCCATGACATCATTCCCATTCGTAATCTTTGTGTTGGTGCCGTCAAAGGTTAATTTGTAAATACGGTTGTATCCGTCAGCTTCTGAAGTGCGAAGAATCGTATTTCCATCTTTTAAAATCAATAGGTTGTCGTCGATTTCAACGTAGGTTTTTGATGTTTCTTCAAAGAAAACTTTCTGTGACATTTTTTTACCAGTGAGATCGATCAAGTGGTATTTCAGTTGATTTTGATGGCGGTTTAATGTTTGAATGACCAATTGATTCCTTGTTCCTGACCATTGTAAACGCGGGATGTACTCGTACTCACCCAAAACTATTGGCGTGATTTTGCGGTTTGAAATAGTTACGATGTGTGCCGTCACAGTACTATTCGCCTCACCCGCTTTTGGATATTTGAAGGTATATTTCTCCGGATAAAGATCTTCGTAATACATCATTGTGAATTCTTTTACTTCTTTTTCGTCAAATCGTAAAAAGGCAATATGCTTGCTGTCAGGTGACCAACCATATCCTTTGGTGATTCCGAATTCTTCCTCGTACACCCAATCTGTTGTCCCGTTGATGATCTTGTTGCGCTTTCCATCAGTGGTTAGTTGTGTAATCTTCCCAGAAGCTAAATCTTTGACATAGAGGTCGTTTTTATGAATGTAAGAGACCTTTTTTCCATCCGGCGAGTATTCTGCCAATGTTTGTGGTTGATGTGTATCATCTAAAGGACTTAGCTTTTTTGTTTTTAAGTCAAAGAGGTAATATACCGCGGTATAACTTCGTCGGTAAATCGATGCTGTATTTGTAGTAAGGAGAACTTTGGTTTCATCGTTATTGAAGAAGTAATCATCAAATTGAATCGATACACCGTTTAATACTAGGTCTTTTGATTCAAAAAGTACTTCTCCTTTGCCATTTTCTTCAGTGATCAAGTACTTAACAACAGCCTGTCTTCCGTCTTTTACTTCAACTTTCGTGTAGTGTAAACCATCATTCATGGAAGTGAAACCATCAACACCACTAGAACGGAATTCATAGGTTTTCCAAATTTTTTCAACCGTTAGTTGAGAGAACACGTTTAGGTTGATCAGTAAAAAGAGAGCAAGAATGCGCATAGAATTATTTTTTAGAAAGGCGAAGATAGGAATTGTTTTGAAAGCTTGGCTAGAGTAGGGGCAAACAAAAAGAGCCAGCTGTTGGGCTGACTCTTCACGTTAGTTTTACCTAATTATTTCACGAATACACGGAAAGTTTTGCCTTCAACTTGGATCAAGTAAAGACCACTTTTCAATGTGATTTGAGTTTGTTTTGTAGAAAGAACTTTCGCTCCCAATGTATTGTATACATCGATTGTTGCGTTGTTTGCGTTCTTCACGTTGATTACACCATTTGAAGGGTTTGGATAGATCACGATTTCTTCAGAAGCTTCTTCGTCAAGTCCAGCACCGAATACCAATTCTACATCGGCAGCGTTGCGCGGAAGGATTTTGAATGCAGCGAAAGAGTGATTCACAACACCTGTTACATTGTACACTGCACTAACCGCTGGAGCTGGAGCTGTCAAGTACATGAAGTCATCCACTTTGATTGGTCCAGTACCGTCGCTTACTGTCCACTCGTTGAATGAATCAGGAATTGCAGTAACAGCAGCATTTGATACTTTCACCAACATACTTTCATACATTTCAGCGTTGACATCTAAAGTTGAAAGTGTTAATGCAGGATAAGCAGTGTAAGAACCTACATTTGTAAATGAAGTAACCCCACTGATTTGTGTTGTTTTCTCAGTACTCGCTCCTGGTGCGTATTCTACAACAGATCCAGAAACCAATACACTATCACCAAGGGCTACAGCATTATTTCCAAAGTCATAAACATAGATTCCACTGAAACCAGATGTTCCATCTTGAATAAAGAATCCGCTTCCCACTTTGAATGCAGACACACGTCCACCAACAGTAACCAATTGACCAGCCATATTAGAAAGGTCACCTCCAGTTGTTGCTTGAACTTGTGCAATAGACATAGGTGGAGCTGTAACTCCATTTTCCAAAGCTTGGATATCATCTAACTCCCATGTTGCAGCTCCAGTAGTTGTACTTGCATAAACGAAAGCTACACGAACATTAGCTGTCCCATTGTAAGTACTCAAACTCACATTACCAGAGTTTACGAATGCAAATCCACCTGTTGAAAGTGCGCAAGAAGAAGTGATATCCGTCCATGTAGCTGTACTTGGTGCTCCAGCTGAATAGTTGGTAGATACTTTCACAGCGATTGGCAAGCCAGAATAGTTTTTCGCACTATTGAAGTTCAACATTGGGTTTGTTGCAGTCGTTAAGTTCATTGCCGGAGAAATGAACCAAATTTCAGCATTGTCTCCTGCCATTGTTGTGGCATTGTATCCAGATGCCTTCAAATAGTAATCCGATGGCGAACCAGTATTTGACACAGACCAGTTGTAGCTGCCAACAACTGCTTGATTGGCCCATCCACCAGAAGTCAATGATTGGTCTTGGAAATCCTTCAACGGAAGGTACGTTTGCGCTGATACGCAGTGCCCAAGGGCGATTAAAGAAACAAGTAGAACTTTTTTCATGTTTTGATTTTTAAATTATTGGATCAATCTTTAATTAGGATGTCATCGATTTCCCAAGTACTACCATTTGTACCTGTACCGACGTATTTAAATGCCACATGGACATTAGAAGATAAAAACGAAAGGAGGCTAATGTCTCCAGAACTTACCCAGTTCCATGCACCTGTAGACAAGTTAGCAGAAACTTGAACCCAAGTTGCTGTTGAAGGCGCACTAGAGCCATCATAATTTGTCGAAACCCAAACTGAGAGTGGAGTCCCGGCGTAGTTGTATGCATTTTGGAATGACAAGGTAGGTGACGTCCCTCCAGTTAAATTCATGGACGGAGAAATCAACCATGTTTCACATGCTGAATTTGAACCACCAATATAATTCGAGATTTGTCCGTAGGCCGATCCAAACACTGCTCCTTGCGTATTTGAAGTCCAACTCACACTTCCATTCACCATTTGTACAGACCATCCACCAGAAGTCACGTTTTGATCTTCAAAATTTTTGCTCGCATAAACCGTTGGCTGACAAGAAGGATTCGGCAATACGATGTCTGATGTTCTACGTAAATACAATTGTAAATCTGCATTGAAGCGACCGAGGATAGCGGTTACACTTCCATTACCAGCAGGAACGGTTGCACTCGCGAAATTCGAATATCCACTTGTTCTCATGATGATTGAATTTCCAGAACATTCCAAAAGGGTGATGTTTTTTGACGTCTGATTCGTTGCATTGGCGAAGGTGTTTCCAACGTCCATATAGCTAAATTCAACATTTGAAATACGCACCAAGCGTGACTCCAAAGATGGGTCGGTGAGTAACTGTGACATTGTAACATCAACAGGAGTTACTTGCACTCCAGTTTTCAACTTTACCACATTTTTGTTTACATCCACGGAATCCAATTGAAGAATCCCGTTGTATTCGTTCAAAATAGCACCGTTCAAATTGATTCGAATAGAATCCCCTTCGTACAAACCTCCAGAAGCCGTGATGCGCACATTCAATCCAGACTGACCATCTGTAACATATACATTTTTGTACAAGTTTCCGGAAACTTCATCGGCAGTCACTAAACAGTAAAGGTTTGTATCACCATCACCAAAGTGAATCGCAGTGCCTTGGTAAAGGGCACGGAGCTCGGTAACGTCAAGTTTGGCACTCTCAGGAATCTCCTTGTAAGGAGGGTTGTCGATTTCTTTGCGACAGCTTGACAAAGACAAAACTGCAAATAGGGCCATCATTAACCCGGTTATTGATACATGTTTCATACGCTTCATATTAAAAGAGATAAGTAACCATTAAGAAATAAGATGTTCCGTACATATAGCCATACTTTGGAGGGAAGCGACCAATGTTGTTTGAATCGAAACGCAATTGCTCAAAACCTCCCGTGCGGAAGTTTGTATTGTTCAAGATATTGTTCACTGATGCTGAAAGACGAATCATTTTGTCCTTGATCTTGATTGAACCACCTATGTACATGTCAAGTGTGTAGTTGTTTTCGAAGAATTTGTTTGTTTTCAATGTGTGAATGACTGTTTCACCCACGATTTCATTCCATTGAGGATCATCTGGCGTATATTTCGCTAAAGCTTCTTCGGTTCTGCGCGCAGGATTGGGATCGATGTAGATGTCCGTAAAGTAGTTGAATGATGCACCAACGAACCAGTATTTAGGTGAGCTGTATTTCAATCCAATTGAACCTGCTGTTTGTGGCATTCCTCCAATGTGGAAGTTCTTCAAATAAACGGTTTGATCTTGTGCAATCACAACAGGTGAGTTGTTTACAGTTACTGTGGCTACTGGACGAGAGCTATACAAGAATTGTCCCGTTCCTAAAGCTGCGCTTACTGTCCAGTCTGTTGCAATCGTTGCCTCAGCACCCAATTCAATACCTGAATACACTTGGTCTACATTGGTCATGGTATAATTTACGAAATTGCGGTACAAATCGTGATAGAAAGTTTTTGAATACGTACCATCATTGATTTGAGAATAATACGCAGTTGCGCGTGCCTTGAAATTTGGATAGCGCACTTGGTAATTGATATCACCAGACATAATTTCCATGTTCGTCATTCCATCAACCGTTTTGTCACGGTTTCTTGGTGAAATGTACACATTGTAGCTGTAAGGAGCCTTTGTCTGGTAAATAGCATTGATGTTGACGAAGTGACGACCAGTAATTTTATATACTAATCCAGCTTTCACGCCATAGTTGATGTAGTTGTGTTTTTGTCCAACCCCAAATGATTCATTTGGAAATTGTCCATTTCTCATGTTTCCTTCACGGAAGAAAGTGGTGTGTGACAATTCTAATGCAGCATACCAATCAATTATCTTTCCTTGATCCTTGATTTGGCCGAATACGTTTTGTGAGTTCACATGCATGTTGTAATCGTAGCCAAACGTTTCTCCTTGACCAACAAGGTTATTCGGCATATCGATGTTGTTCTGAGAAATGTTCGGATCTGCAAACGATTGTTCGGCAAACTGATTTACATCCAACCAATAATCACCCCCCATGAGGTCAAGCATTTTTCTGTAATTGTGACTTACGTAGCGGTCGATATTAATTCCTCCAGACAACAACATGTCATCACTCAAGCGGCGCGAGAAAATGGAGTTAATACCTATTTGTAGAGGATCGACGCGATACTCCTCCATGATGTAACGCGAACGCTTAAATTCGAGTGAGTTTCCAGCAACGCCATCAATATTCGTTTGTGTAAAGAGGTTGTTGTAATTGGAATTATAGAGAGCGTCCCAGTTGATTTGACTCACCGATTGATCGCTTCCCCACGCAGCAGCTGTATTAGCGGATGCAACAGGATCAGTCGTTGCTGTGTAACTAGGTAGGTATTTATAGTAGTCGGGACGTGGGTCTTGGGCATCGTTCCAATTCAAATTCGAATTTCCCGTTTTACCAAAAGTGGCATAAACTGCTGTATTTACAGAGGTGTTTTTATTTGGTGTCCAATAGTGATTAAAGAAAATAGACGGACGGTGATTGTTACGCTCGTGTGCATTGCGTTTTACTCTCTCACCAGTATTTCCATCTGTCTGCCAACCCCAATATGGGTTATAGTAATTATTTCCGGTTAAATCAAAGGCCTCTTGAATTGCGATACCAGAACGACCTTGAACGGTTGGAGAACCAAATCCTACAAACCCAAGACTGTGTTTCGCATTGATTTTCTTTTCAACGGAAAGGAAATAACTTGCCCCACTGAAGTAAGTGCCTTCCACATACCCTTCTTGACTCCATCGGTAAGAACCTGAGAATGTTACTGCCCAACCATTGGCCATTTGACCGGTTGAATGGGTGAACATCAAACGGTTCCTGTATGTACGATTCGTCATGGCATAGCTCACACGCGACTCTTTTCTATCGGCAGAAGCACGTAGATCCATGTTTGAAAACCCACCTAGACCACTGAAATTATAGGTTGAAGCACCTAATCCAACCCCTGACTCAGGATAACGTGTCACATCATTCAATCCTCCCCAATACGAGTAAATACCCCAACCCATCTCAGGGTCATTCATCGGTACACCATTAATCAATACAGAATATTGGTCTGATTCAAGACCGCGAATTTGATAACGCGCGTTACTAAAATTGAATCCCGCAATACTTGCAAAAACATCTCGAGAAGATTGCAATAATGTGGAAATATCTTGATTTTGCGCATCGGTCTCCAAGTCATCCGCGGTAAGACTGAAAACAACCACCTCTGTGGTATCTTTCGCTTTCACCGTGGAGTCTGGGACCTGTGTCCAAGAAGTTAAGGGAAGCAATAAAAGGATTAAACCTATAACTCTGCGCATCTGATGTTTCTTGTTAGCGAGGCAAATGTACCACTTAAAATGCAGAAATCTGTGGATTTCACAGGAATTTAAACTTAATCGTTTAAGTATTATTCCTGTGTGAATATCATGATACAATCCGATTTTATTTTGTTCTTTTGCAAGCATGAGAATGTGGTTTTTATTTAGCGTTGTTTTTGTTCAGATAGGTGTCGCATACGGACAGCAGCTGATTGATGGAAAACAATACAATGTAGTATGCGTGGGTTTCTACAACTTGGAGAATTTGCACGATACGATTATTGACCCGGACCCCAACAAGGTCTTGCAAGATGACTTTACACCGAACGGAGATAAGCACTTTGACACGAAAAAGTATTATCAGAAATTAGAGAACATGGCAAAGGTGATTGCCGATTTGGGGACTGACAGTCAGCCTGATGGTCCAGCTGTTTTGGGGGTGTGTGAGATTGAAAACATTACCGTACTTCAAGATCTTGTAGCGATGCCTTCAATAAAGGGTCGGAATTATAAAATTGTACATTACGATTCTCCAGACCGTCGAGGAGTAGATGTTGCTTTGCTTTATCAGGAAAAGTACTTCCAATACGAATCGTCAGCGCCGTTTACACTCAAGGATTCGAACGACACAACTTTTTACACTCGGGATCAATTGTTGGTTAATGGAAAAATAGGTGGTGAGAATTTTCATTTTATTGTTGCACACTGGCCATCAAGAAGAGGAGGGGAGCGCAGAAGCCGCCCAAAACGAATGCTTGCCGCTCAACTTGGAATGAGCATCATGGATTCTATTCGTAAAAGCGAACCCAATGCCAAGATCATTTATATGGGTGACTTAAATGATGATCCAGTAAGTTACAGCATTAAAAATGTGATGGCAACGGAAGGAGACATAACGAAAGTTCAAGCAGGTCAACTTTACAACCCTATGGAAAAATTGTTCCTTCAGGGCATAGGAACATTAGCATGGCGCGATTCATGGAATCTATTCGACCAGTTTATGTGTACATCCCCTCTGGTGGAAACTGGCAGTGAATTTTCTTCGTACAAATTATTCAAAGCAAAGGTCTTTAATGCTGCATACTTGAAAGGTGCCACCGGTAGTTTTGCGGGGTATCCTTTTCGAACCTATGTGGGATCAAATTGGCAAGGTGGGTTTAGCGATCACTTTCCTGTATACCTCTACCTCATCAAAGAAAAACAGTAACCATGACGAGTAAAACACTGCTTTTGGGTGTAGTTATTGCACTCAGTATTCATGGTGCTCAAGCGCAGGATACGATCAAATTTATGACCTACAACATCCTCAATTATCCTGATATAAACACGTCTCGCATCGCTTACTTGAAAACCATTGTCCAACATATCAAACCGGATGTGTTTTTAGTGAATGAAATTACACAGCCCGTCGGTGCGACGAACATCATTTCGCAAGCATTAAATCAAAATGGGATAACCTATTACGATAAAGCGTTGTATGTGCAAAGCTCAGATGATGAGAATATGTTGTTCTATAACACCCAGAAATTGGGGCTTGTGGAACAAAATACGATCACCACCTCATTGCGTAACTTCAATGAATACGTCTTGTATTACAAAGAGCCAGGAATGACAGCACAATCGGATACAGTCTATTTTTATGTTTATGCTGCGCATTTAAAGGCGGGAAATACAGCATCTGATATTGCTCAAAGAGGTTCTGAGACATCCATTTTGAAAAGTTATTTGTCGACAAGGGCTTATGCTGAAAATACAATCGTTGCCGGAGACTTGAACGTTTATAACAATACCGAAGCCGCGTATATTAACCTTACAGGGGCAACTCAAGCAAATTTGCATGATGTGGTGGGAAGTGGAGTTTGGCACTCAAACAGCTTCTATAAAATGCACTTCACGCAAAGTACGCGTATCGTTGCCATAGACGGAGGCGCGACGGGTGGGATGGATGACCGCTTCGATATGATTTTGTTTTCGGATGATATGCAAACAGGCTCAAAGGGCGCGAAATACATCCCCGGAACGTACCGTGCTGTTGGTCAGGATGGTTTGCGCTTAAATAGTTCACTCATTGATCCGGTCAATAACTCAGAACCAACAAATGTCATCAATGCACTTTACTATATGAGTGACCACCTTCCTGTATACATGGAGGTTGCCGTTGGTGGAAATGTCGGTGTAAATGAGGAAGCAATCAGTCCGTTCAAAGTCTATCCTGTTCCAGCGAATGATTTGCTTTACGTTAAAGTTGATGCTGATGTGAAATCAATCCATTTGGTGGACTTGTCTGGCCGTACTTTAACCTTGTCCCCTGAAATCTCTGGGGATGTTCTAAAATTGGATGTTTCTACCTTTGCCGTTGGGAGTTATTTACTTCAAGTGGAAACTTCCATGGGGTCTTACACTGAACGAATCATCATTGAGTAATGCGTTTCGGAATCATTGTTCTGCTCTTATTCATCCTCGGTGCGTGTGCATCTACCGATACGATTGCAGTGCATCCCGAAATGATCAGCATTAAGGCGGATTCAATCCCAAACAATGAATTGTCAGCGATCATTGGTCCTTATCGTGATTCACTAAAAGGTGAAATGGATCGCGTTGTTGGATACGCTCCATTGCATATGATGGCTGCGCGCCCTTCCTCATCGCTCATGAATTGGGTAGCAGATGCGGTATTTACCGATCAAACACGTGCAGTTCGACTCAGTACACCAACGTTTTGTTTGCTCAATAAAGGAGGAATTCGTTCCACCATCAATAAAGGTGAGATCACTTTTGGTGATGTGTTTAAACTAATGCCTTTTGACAATCAAATTGTATGGGTACAGCTGCCGATTGAATGTTTGGCAGAAATTGAAGCTTTCATTCGAACGACTGGTGGTGAACCCATTGCCAATGCACGTGTCGAAAAAGGAAAATTAATGGTCAATGGCATGCGTGACGGAGTTACTCATTTTTGGGTAATTACCTCCGACTATTTAATGAATGGTGGCGATAAGGCTACATTTTTTAACAAGCGAACAGAGGTAAACCGAACAGGACGCTTGGTGCGCGATGCGCTCATGAGTGAAATTGAACGTGTGGGAACCATCAGTGCAGACACTACTTTACGAATTACTTTTTAAAGATGGATAGAAGGTCATTTCTCGGAACTGGATTTTTAGTCACTGGAGGGGTTTTGTTTGCGCCATCTCTCTTGGCTGCCGAAAACTCAACGCGCCTCAAAAAGGTAACAATCCTTCATACCAACGATACCCATTCCAACATCGATCCTTTTCCAGACAATCATGCGAAGTTCCCAGGCATGGGTGGCGTAGAGAAACGTATGATGTTGATTGAAAAGATTCGTTCTGAAGAAGGGCATGTCTTGTTATTGGATTCAGGCGATATCTTTCAAGGAACGCCTTACTTCAACAAATACAAAGGTGTCTTGGAAATGAAGTGCATGAGTGCGATGGGCTATGATGCTGCCACGATGGGGAATCATGATTTCGATGCGGGAATGGAAGGATTTCTTAAGGCGACCGAGCATGCGGATTTTTCTTTTTTGTGTGCCAACTATGATTTTACAGATACAGTGCTAAACAAGAAGACACAACGCACTAAGGTTTTCAAAAAAGGTGGAATTAAAATAGGTGTATTTGGTGTTGGAGTAGAGTTAAAAGGCTTGGTGACTGATACAATTTTTGGCAAAACTCAGTATTTAGATCCAATAATAGAGGCCAATGCATGTGCCCTTGAATTGAAAAAGGAGGGCTGTGATTTAATCATTTGCTTGTCCCATTTGGGCTATGAGTATGGAGATGCGCAAGTGTCCGACAAAGTTCTGGCTGCGAATAGTGAACACATACACGTCATTTTAGGCGGACATACCCACACCTTTTTGGCAGAACCCACGCAGGTGAAGAATCGCATTGGGAACACGGTCTTGATCAATCAAACAGGGTGGGGAGGAGTGCACCTTGGACGCCTTGATTTTTATGTTGATGACCAGCTGTTGGCGAAAAAAGAAATGTTGGTGGTGCAATAAATCGATTGATTTTACATTAACTTCGTTACAAATTAAAAACAATCATGATAAAACAGTTGTCCGTAGTTCTTGTTGCATCCCTTTCTTTTGGGGCTATTGCACAAGATCAAAAGGTGGTGATCATCGACAAAGGATCATCGTATAACTCGCCGAAAAAGCGTAAAGAACCACTCGTTACCAATAACATTAACATCATTAA
>Ga0315908_10002444_pt1 | contig 13614 bp, 6 predicted proteins | sample LakEriMetagenome_12_FD_203520 | JGI IMG/M metagenome (GOLD analysis project Ga0315908, IMG submission 203520) | Freshwater fungal communities from buoy surface, Lake Erie, Ohio, United States - Buoy 4 MA124 | ecosystem: Environmental > Aquatic > Freshwater > Lake > Lake biofilm | place: USA...
AATATTTTATATATGAATTACGATAAAAATAATAATAAGAATGATAAGATAAAATAAAAGAAGTTAGAATCATCATAATTTCAAAGTATAAATAAACTTCAAGATTTAAACATATAAATCCAAAAGTATCTAACTTTTAGCTAGATCAGGAATAAGCTTATATGGTTTAAAGGCAAAATCAGCATATTGCTAATCTTTAGTATAAGCATAATTACTAGCTAAGACATTATCAACATAAACATAACCACTTTAAGTTAAAGGAGCAGCAGCACCTTATCCTTAATAAGACATAATTTTATGAATCTATACCCAAATTCCATTTTGTAATAGCCAGTCTCCTTCATTAAGTTCCATCGCAAAGTAGTGTCCTATTTCATTATCACGAACTGCAAATAGGACATGAGTGGAAGTAATGTCTAAAATGGAAGAGGATATAGATTTAAATGAGATGAATGTTGTAACTGAATTTGAGTAGTCCAGATATCCGAGGAATTTGTCAGATTCTAATTCTAAACTATTAGGGTTTAGAGTTAAAATCGTATCACCTATTTTCAATGAAGAGATAGGCGTATGAATCAATTAGTTGTTTGAAATAGAAGTTATTACGGTTGAGTCCAATCTGAAGCATTCATTCTGGCTCTCTATCATATTATTATTATTATCATATTATAATATTTTAATAATATTATCATATTATTTTCATCTTAAAATCATATTATCTTCATCATTTTATCCCATTATCATATTATTATTAATTAATATAATATTATCAATGATATCCATTATTTTATATATGGATTTTTTTGTTTACCTCCGACCTTTCTTTCGATGCAGGACCAAGTTTGACAATAATTAGTACTAGATGATTCAGAGGTACAGGAACAATATTTCCTTCTGTTATATTGACTTTTCATACTTAAAATCAAACAAATCATTAATAATATTTGTTTCATCGTTTTAATTATTTATTTATATATATTTTATTATTATCATTATAATTAATAAGGTAATATTCAAATTAAAATTGAATATAAATAGCATCATTTAACATTATGATTATTATTGTTTTGAAATTCTTCTTAATTTGTGTCTTCTCCTCCAAAAAGTATTCTCAGATTATTGAGGAATCCTGAAGGAGTTAAGGCTTTAGAACAACTTGGATCTTTACAAGCACAGAAAAGAATGATAATAAACTATAAAATAGATAAAAATAATAAGAAATAATATGAAATAAATGAAAATAAATATTAAATACTTTGATAGAGAATTCAATATAACTAATTATGAGAACAAAGTTATGTACTCCATTGCTCCAGACATTCTGGAAAACCTATTGTTTCCAGTAAATGGTCCAATAACAGAGCCAAGTGAGATCTATTATCCAACTGAAAAGCATCAAATAAATAAGTCTGGCCTTTTGATCATCTTCTCTGTCCCATAAAATGAATGCAAATGCAAACAGAATTAGGTTGTAGTCTGCTCTAGCAAAGCACGTGAAGCAAGCTAGAAATACAATCAATAAAAAACTATCTTTTATTCTTATCATCTTGTTCTGTTTTTTTATATATTTTTTTATATTTTTTATAATTTTAAATAAAATATTAATATTATATTTTCACATATTCGTATTTTAATATCAAAAATTCTAGTTAAATTATTATTTATTTTTATTTTCATATATTTGTTATATTTTTATTTATTATTATTTATTCATATTTCTTTTTTCTATAAATTTTTATTTAATTTATAGTATAAACAGGAATTTCATTTATATATTTATATAATATAGAATTAAAAAAATAATATCAATATATTATCAAATTTTAAATAAAAATACGATGTCAAAATTGTAAACAATGAATAGTCTAAATGTAGAATAACATAAAAAATATTTCATGATCGATCCTGATTTTTATATAATGAAAATATTATTAATAGGATAACCTCAATGTGGTAAAACATCATTAATTAAACAATTTGTTTCAAAGGAATTTAATTAAAAGTATGTTAAAACTTAAGGATTTGATTTCTAAATTAAAGATATTATACGATAAGACTTAAAATACAAATTAAATATTTGGGATGTTCCAGGTTAGTTTGAAATAGAAAATTATATCAATTGATATTCAGAGTAATTTATCAATATAATATTTTATAGACATTCTCATGCAATTCTATTAGTTTTTGATATAAATAATAGATAAAGTTTTGATTTTATTTTAAATAATCTTAAAAAATTATAGGAATTATTTTAAAATTAGGTTTTTTTATTGGTGGCTAACAAAACTGATTTAGAAGAAAATAAAAATAAAAATTTTGAATTATAAAATATTAATTACAAAGAATATAAACCTATAACATAACAGGAAATAGATATAATAACAACAACTTTGAATTGCTAATTTAGTTAAGTATCAAGCTAAAACTACGATCAAATAAACTAAATTTTCATATAATTAGTAGACAAAACTATTGAAAAATTTTATTAATAACCTACTTAAACGGAAATTTATAAAAAAAAATAAATAAAAAATTCACAATTATAATAAAATTAACTCTTAATTTTTAAATAATAAAAAAATAAACAAAATAATTGCTGTTGTAAAATATAATGAGCATATTAAAAATTTTTAAAGTTCTTTTAAATAAAAAAAATAATATTTTATAAATAATAATAAATTTTAATTATATATAATAAATATATTCCCATTTTCATATTTATGTAAAATAGAAGAATTTTAAAATTAATTAACAAAAATACATGTAAATAAAAATAATGATTTTAGATATGGTTAGTGATAAATTTTATGAAAGTAGCAAAATAAAATTAAATAAAATATATGAATTTTAACAAGCCTAATAATATTTCAATCAACATAAATATAGAATAAGTGATGAATTTTACAAAAGAGTAAGAATTTTATTAGAATATCACTAGCAAGAATAACCAATAGACTATATTTATTTATTAAAGCAACAAGTGAAAAATAAACTAATGATGAAATAATATGATGAGGCAGAAGATTTATTAGAAGAAATAATTGAGAAAATTTAGAAAATAAACATAGAAGACAGCAAAATAATTTACAATGAATACAACAATTTATTTCTACACTGTCTTAAAAATAACCTCAATAAAGCAATATTATTAGGAAAAGCATTGAATAACGAACTAGAAAAAAAGAAAATAGAGAAAGATTAACAAGATTAATTTAAATTCAATTTGGGGACGGCTTATTTATTAGATGGTTAAATGTTTTAGGCTAAGGAATAACTGAAATAATGTTTAATAAATATGAATGAGAATAATAAAACACTCAAGGGATTTACATACAATAATTTAGGAGTTGCCTGTTGGTGGCATAAGTTTCCTAATTTCAGAGAGTTTCCAGAGAGCAGTGAAAGTGAGGAAGAAGTAAATTAACTAATTAATTATAATTAATTAATACTGATATGTTAAATAATTTAATATAATGATTAAAATAATTAATTTAAAAATACATATAAAATAATTATTATTTTTATTATAAAGATAATAAATTTATGAGTAAAAAAAAAATAAGTTTATAAATATGATAAAATAAAATTTATTATATATTGGAAATATATATACAATAATATAAATATAATAGGATTAAAGGTTATTATTGATTAAGTAATAATTATTAATGGATTAAGTACATACTTAGACTCAACATTAGCCATACTCTTATGAGGATTTGGATAAAGATTTTGATTAAACAATTTTCTTATTCAAAAATGCACTTGCAAATTTTGAAAAATTATCATTAGAAGAGAATCAGTACTAAAAGTAATTAAGAGTATTATTAGATCATAGTAACATAATTCCAGATGATTTTAATAAATATGATCCAGAAAAGGAATTATTGCTGACTAATAAAAACAGTGGCAAAACTATACTTAATATTGCTGAATTTTTATTTAATATAAAACCTGAGAATTTAGAGGAGGCTAGATTTTGGTTTAAGTATTCTTTGAAGTTCTTTTAGAAATATGATCATTAGAAAATTGATAGAAGTTTAATTACTCTTGCGCTTTTTTGTAGTTAATAGGGTAATTATTAAAAGGCTGAAGGTCTATTTAAATAGGCTCTAAATTTGCTTTAGAATGTATTATCAAAAATATAATAATATTATAATTTTTAATACAATTATATCATAATCATTATTCATAATATTAATATAAAATTATAATAAATATTACATATAACATATATTATAATATTATAATAATATTTTAATATAATAATATTTATCAATATTATTATTTAGAGTGACTCATACAATTTAGTGATTTGTATGTAACTTTATGGGAAAATGTTGAAGAAGATGCCTGATTGAATAAGAGAATCAGAGAAGTTGATGAAGGAGAGTTATTTGGTGGCTAATAGTCTTCCAAGTTGGAGTAATAAATTAATTCATGTAAATATTCCGTATCTTTAATTGTGAACTATTATATTATAAAAAATTTTTATTTTAATTTTATACTATATAATTTTTTTATTTATTCAGTAATATTTAAAGATTAGTAATAGATAAAATATAAACTACTTGATTCTTTAAAATATTATATTATAATTAAGAATTTACTAAAATAAATATTTATGTATTTATAATTTATTTAATTAAAATGGGTAACATATTTTGTAATTATCATTGCTTAAGATTTGAAAGTTTATATTTATTAACAGAGAATTAGAAAAAACGAAAAAAGGCTGATACTCCTAATAAATCGAGAATAACTAGTTCTCCAATTAAATCAAAATACTTATCTTAATCCGTCTAATAATATTATGACAGACATGAAGATAATAATATAAAAATTTAATTAAAATAATAAAAAAAAATTAAAATAAACTAAGTTCCTATTATATATCATGATTTAACTTAGTCTACTATAATTAAAAATAGAAAGTTTAAAATAATTTAGTGATTTTTAAATATTCATTTTTTAATTTACTTAAATTTATTATAAAGCTCTATTAAGCTAGAACATTCTTAAATATAATAAAAATTTATTAGTAATATTTTAAATAAAGATTTATAATTGATTGATATTAAATATTATTTAATTAAAAATTCTATTAGATGTATATTATCTTTATTATTAAGTCAAATTTTTTCTAAATAAAATATTATTCTAAAAATAGAATATTATTAAATAAATAGAATTATTTTAAATAAAAAAATTTAATAATATAGAATATTTTTCGATAAATTGAATAATATTTAATATCATATTATTTTATCGATTAATATATTAAATTATATTTTAAATTATTTTATTAATTTATAATCTAAGATAATTAACTTATAATTAAATAATATTTTAATATTATATTTCATTTTAGTTTAATTTTTTATTTATTATCAATTAATTCAATTATATATATTTTAAAAATTGATTAATAAATTGTAAACATAATTTAAAGTAATTTATCTTTAAATTTGATTAATTTATAATCGATATCAATGAAAAATGATTTTGATAAAAATTATAATACAAAAATATAATTTAGAGTAAAATATTTAAAATAAATTTATAATTTTAAAAAATATATAATAAAATAATAAAATTTAGAAAAAAATAATTATATAATACTTAATAAAGTGAGTGCGAATTATAAGATTTTATATTTTGATCAGAATTATTAATAATATAAAATAGTTAAATAATATCAACTTAGATTAACTTATAATAGATTATAATGGAATTTAAGAAACAAGAAAGTAATAACCAAGAATAGAATAAACCAGAGTACTGTATTAAATGTAGTTAATTTTTTGGAAGTCCAGAAAAAGAAAAAATGTGTTCAAAGTGTTTCAGGTAAAAAAATTCAACCTATAAATAAATACAAATTAACCATATTTTTTATCATTTTATAATTATCTTAATAATAGTGAGCATAAAAATGGTTTAAATTAAAATGAAACCATTAAGAAAGTAGAATAAGATAAAAATTTGAATTAATTATCAATAAATTAACAAAAAGATGATAATTTACTGACTAAAGATAGCTTATGTACAACTTGTGAAAAAAGAGTTGGAATATTCGGATTCAAATGTAAATGCAGCATGTTTTTTTGTAAATCTCATAGATTGCCTGAAATTCACAATTGTCATTTCAACTTTTCTTAAGATGGAAAAAAAATATTAGAAAAGAACTTAACAAAATGTTAAGCATCTTAATTGGAAAAAATTTGAATAAATATATACTATATACTAAATTTGACTAAAATATTTTTACTTATTTAATAAAATAATAATAAAAGAATATTTAATTTCATTAATTTACAAATGATTTAAGTTATATTTTTAAAAATAAATCTTTATATAATAATTATAAAAATTTTAATATAAATCTCTTATTTATAATTAAAGTATAAGGAAAATATTGATTAATTAAATTATTTTGACTTTATTTAAGAAATATAAAAATTTAAATTATAAATAATGATAAGTAATACATCATAAATTTTATTATTACAAAGAAAATAGTATTAGGTTTAAATAAGAAAATAATTGATTTATTAAAAACTAGATGAAATAAGGAAAAAAAACAAGGAAATGTAAAAAGATTATTTTAATTAGGAATCCAAAAGTTTCAATATAAATGAATTTAATATTATGATAAAATAATGTTTCGATTAAATAAATTAAGATTATTTGAATAAATGATATTATGATTTATATAAATAAATTGAGTATTTATAAAAGCAAATACACTAAAATACTCCATAAAATTTTTAAATTTCTATTAACGTTGATAATAATTATATAATTTAATTACTTATTGATATTTTAGTAGATTAATAAAATAATTAAGAAATTATTTTAAACATATTATCAATAATTTTAAATATAACTTCAAATAATGGATTAATATCTAAAAAAATTTTTAATTATGAATAAATAAAAATATTAATTCAAATATGTTATTGTAGTAAAAAAAATTTAATAGCTTATGATATTTTATAAAATTTACTTTTAGAATAAGATTAGTAATTATTTATTTTAATATTAGAAAACAATAATTTTTAGTAAATATTTTTTGATTTAACTTATTACATTTAAAATGATTTTATTATAATAACTAAAATACTCATTTTGATTAGAGTGATATTTCAAAAAATAGATTTTTTTTAAGTCTAACCATCAATATTTTTTAAAGTGAATCATTTGATATTATAAAATAAATTACATAAAGAAAATTAAAAATTAGCAAAAATTAATTCCTACTATTATTTTTTATATTGTAATAAAAATATTTTTTAAAAAACTATTAAAGAAATAGGAAAAATTATTTTTATATAAGAAATATTATAATTCTTTGATTTTAACTTTAAAAACTAATCAGATAATTATTAAAGTGATTAATTATATTGGAATTTAGCAAATATAAATGAAATTGTTAAATTTGATAAAGAATTCAATAATATTTTAATAAATAAATACAATATTTTTAATTTATTTAGTAATTTAGATTTAAATATACTATCAAAATAAAATTTAATATTATTAATTAGAATTAATAGAAATTTTTTAATTTAATAAAAAGAAAAAGGAGGAAATTTAATAGATTAGGTAATAAAATATAATTTAGTTGTAAATATTTTAAATTCAGATTTATGTAATGATGAAAATGTTTTTGATGAGTTATTTAAATTTTTAATCGAATTCATAAAATTAGCAAGATCTATTTAATAAATAAACTTATTATAGTAAAAGGAAAATTTATTAATTTAAAAATTAATATAAAATTTAACTAGTGAAAATATATTTTTATAACTTTATAGTTTGGAAATTATAAAAAATTTCATAGATTATGGCTTAAGTGTAATTTTAGATATTCATGGTAATAAGAATTTGATTTTAGAATTATTTGAATAATATAATTTAGGGGAAAAAATATAATTTTTAATGTGTAATAAAAATCTAAATGAAGATATTGAAAATTTAATTAACCAGATATATGAAAATCATTATTCTTTGGATAATATATGAAGTTAAATATTATAACATTTTTATTGATTTTTATAAATAAATGAATAAATATAATATAATATCATAATATTAAATACAATAATAACAAATAAATTAAAATTATAATAATATTAATATAATTATATAATTATAGAAAATATAGTAAGACATTATAATACATGTACTAAACATTAAATAAAATAGTGAATACTATTTCCGACAGTTTAGAATTAAATTCGTTTACTTTATCAGGCTGTATGGACATAATAGTAGTAAAACAAATCGATGGAGAATTAAAATCAAGTGCTTTTCATGTTCGTTTCGGCACTTCAAAAATATTTAAAAGCAAATTAAAACTAGTAAAAATAATAGTAAATGGGGAAGAAATAATAGACAAAGACATATAAATGCAGCTAGGATCTCAAGGTGATGCATATTTTATAGAAAAAGTAGAGAAAAAAAGCCGTAGATTACGCAGATTATCAATAAACACGGAAGAATATATTGAAGATAAAGAATAATAAAATAGTTAAATAAAGGAATAAAATTAAATTTAGATTATTGAATAATGCATTGAAGATAAATAAAAATAGAAGAGAAAAAGACTTAGGAGTGTAGATAGATATGATATGAATTGAGATGAAGATAGAATAGAAGGAAATAGTAGTTGGTGGATATTTGGCAATAAGGAGAAGGAGTAGAAAGAGAGAGATAAAGACAAAGAGAAGCAAAGAAATGAAGGGGAAGGAATAAAAAAAATGATTGATGATGACGAAATGAATAATCTTGTTAATTAAATATTGTAGACTTAGTAATAATAGGTATAGAAGAAGTAAGGCATCATGAATAGTTTATTTAAATATTTTAGGAAAACTGATGATCATAATCTTCATAAATAACCAATCATCAAATAATAATAGTCATTATAATAATAATAGTCATAGTCATAATAGTAATAATAATAATAATAATAATAGTCATAATAATAATAATAATAGTCATAATAATAGTTACAATAGTCATAATAATCGTAATAATAATATGAATTGAAATAATAAAGCTAATCTTCAGAATTGTAATTAAGTATGTGTGGTGAAAAAGAATTAAACTAAATATCGGAAGATTATTTTCTCTAAAACTTAGTTACAAAAGAATAATTTATAAAAAATCATATAAATATTTTAAACTCCAAAAACTTAATAGTAAAGTTAAATAATAATTATTATAAATGGGAAGTTGCTTTACCACATATTGTGGCCTTGTTAGTTTTCAAAGAATAAATTAAATTTGAAACTGATTACGAAAAAAGTAAGGAAAGTAATAAATAAATTAATGAATAAGAATTACATAAAAAATAATAGGAATTATAATACGAATAAAAGGAATAACATCAAGAATAAATAGAATAACAAGTAAATGATGTTTAAATTTAACAAAAATAAGAAGAAATGACTAGCGAATCTAACACAAAATCTTAAATTGATTCTCAAAAATAATACCGATATATAAAAACTTAGTGCCCCAACAGCGAGACTCTTAAGAAATTTAAATTATAAGAAGGGAAAAATGAGATAATATTTAAGATTACGAGTAGAATAAGAGGAGAATAAGAAATAAAGGCCAATATTTATTTATGGGATCATAATTAAAAAATTGTGATTAGTGATATTGATGGTACTATTACGAAGAGTGATGTTTTAGGTTAACTCTATCCTTTGATTAATAAAAATTATTGTCATGAGTATATTACTCACTTACTTTCTAATATTTATAACAATAATTATAGGTAATTTTTTTATTTGCTCTTTTTTATTTATTCCTATCTTAAATATTTAATAAAAATATTATTATAACAAGTTAAAATAAATATAATCTTTTAATAATATGATAAATAATAATACAATAAATAATAATAAAATAATATTAAAATAATTTAATAATATAATATAATAATAATATTTGATAAAATAATATATAATAAAATTAGAATAATATATTTGACAGCTCGAGCCTTAGTCCAATCTGATATGACTCGTGACTTTATAACTTAACTAAAGCAAGAAGAGCAATGCCTTCCACCTGGCCCAATCATAATGTCTCCAGATGGAGCCTTCACTTCCTTTACCCGTGAAGTGATATATAAGAAACCTGAAATCTTCAAAATAGCAGTTCTTAGAGAAATAAAGCAACTCTTCTCCATTTCATCTCCTTTCTATGCTGGTTTTGGCAATAGAGACACCGATGCTCTTGCTTATAAGGCAGTCGGGGTCAATCTCAATAGAATTTATCTCATTAATCCTGAGGGTAAAGTCTATGGCATTAATAATACTTATAACAAAAATTATAGTATTTTGAATGAGATGGTTCATAGTATGTTTCCTTATTTTTCCAAGGAGGAATAAGAGGAAGTCTTAGAAAAGTTTAATTAAAGTAATTATTGGAGTTAGAATTATAATAAAGAGATGGATTTAACTTAATACTTATGATCATTTTTACTTATTATATAGTAAATATATATTGCTTTTATTTATTATCATTTATTAAAATTTTTTTATATTTTTTATAAAAAAAAAATTTCTTTTCGATAAGTATATTTATTAATTATTATTATTTTATTATTTATATTTATTAATGTAATAATCAAATTAACTATTTTCTAAACATAAATTTTACAAAAAAAATTTATAAAATTCCGAATACTATTATCATTATACATTCAAAAATAGTATTTTTTTTAAAGGATTTTTAAGTAATAATAAGCTCTAGATTTAAATAATATTAAAATTAAATTACAATCCACAAAATAATTAAAAGTATCATCAAAATATAAATCAATATTATGAAGTTATTATATCTTATGTCCAACTCTATCCAAATTTTTATATATTAAAACATATTATTGTAATTTAGCTTTTTCTTCTGTTTAATTTTAATTAAGTTAATTGATTTTTTCTTATACTGAATTAAAATACTGAATTTTCTTTTAAAAGGAATCATTTTTTTAAGAAATATTTGAATCAATTTACTAAACAACCTAAACCAGTAAAATTTAAGGTGACTAAAATAAAAATAATAAAAAATACTTAGTTTTGAATATTCAATCGATATTCTCCCTTGATTTCTGCATTGAATTATAAAATAAACCCTATTTTGTTTTATTCATCTAAAAGTACTTTTCCTTTTGGAGAAAAGAATTATAATTTTGCTAATTAATTTGGCTCGCTTCCTCTATCTCTAAATAGGACCATGTTAATTTTAATTTTTTCTCCTTCATCTTTTACAAACAAATACATGATTTTATTTTCGTCTTTATTTAACTTGAAATTTAATACTTTATCTCTTTATATATCGTGAAGTAAATTTAAAAATAAGTTGATATTGAGTTACTCCCTTTTTTGTTCTTTAATCTTTTCATTGCTTAATTAATTATATATTTGTTTATATTGACTTTAAGTTTTTAAGCTTTTTTAATTTAATTTTTGTATTGCCTTTTTCATCTAAATTTCTAATTATTCTTAGGTTTTATTTTTATTTAATTCTTTCATTTTCAATATTTTATTATACTCTTTATCATATTTTTACATAGTTTTCATATATTTTTCATATTCGATTTAAATTTAATTAGATTTGCTATTTTATTTAGGTTATTCTACATATTATCCTTTATTTAAGATTACTTTGTTTTCTTATTTATTTATTCCTTCTGAATTACTATTTGGAATTTTAGTTTGATCATTTATTAATTATTAATTTAATAAACTGATCTTTATAAAACATAAAGACAAAGTAAAAATAGATTTTTTTAAATAAAAAATCATTCTTATTAATAAATAATAATTAATTTTGATTTTTCATTATAATATAGCATTAATAAAATGCATTATTTATTAAGTAAATTTATAGCCAATTATATCAATAATATAAATTGTAATTAAAATATACAATATATAGAAAAATAGAATCAAAATATTAGGGTTAATATCTACATTAATAATTAGAAACCATTATATAAATATAATTTTAAAGTATGTCTATTGAATAAAATAACTTAAATTTTTAAAAATTTATTTTTTTAATTAGTAAAATGATAGATGATATGAAAAAGATATATCTAGATTATAATCAATCATTATATTCATTATTTAAGAATTAGGATTAAAATTTAATAATGAAGTAATAAATTAAGTGTTTAAGATATAATTTAATTAATCTCTAAAATTAAATTTAAATAATCAGTACCCTTTTTAATTAATTTAATAATAATAATCAATTATAAGATTGTTAATTACAAACATTAAAATATATAAGTAATAAGGTATTTTATTATAATCTAAAATAATAGAAACTTGATTTTTAGTTAGATTTTGAAAATAAATTACAATCAAATCAAATTGATATTTTTGAATAAAATTAAGATTTTGATCATAATAATAATTTTGAAATTCAAAAATATTTTATCTATAATGATTAGTAACAAGAATTTTAATAATAGGAAAATAATAATTTAATACATAATAACTTAAATAAAAAATAAAAAATTAATTGAAAACCCAAGGAAATAATTAGTAAATTAAAAAAAAGAAGAATGGATGCTCTGCAATTATATAAAAATGGAGTAGATTTGAAATAAATAAGTTAATAATTTGGAGTGAAATAAAGTGCAATTAAAAGGTGGATTTAAAGTAATATTTAATAGAAAAAAAGTTGTGGAAGGAAGTTGAAAGATTTATCAATGGAGAAGAAATTATTAAATTGGATTTTAGAATAAATAAACGATAAAAGTTGAAGCTATTAATAAACTATTAATTAAATAAATTGAATTTAAGAAAATTGTAATAATAATTTATCTGAATAAATAAAAAATACTATAAATACAAATTACAATAATAATGATGATTTTTAAACCAATCTAAAATAAAATATTAAAATTCAAAACTTGTCATAAAATCAACAATTCTAGTAATCTCATATTTAAGATTTAAATTAAATAAAAAATTGTATTGATAATTTTAAATAATAAGAAGAAAATATATAAAATTATTTTATAATATAAAATCAAAATAAAACAAATTTAAATATCTCTTAAGATTAAATAGATTTTTAAAGTGAATTTATTTGCCCTTCTAAATAACAAATTATTAAATAAGCTAAATAATTTTCAAATTCCAAAGATTTTAAAGCCTCAAAAGGATGGTTTTATAAATTTATTAATAGAAATCACTTATCAAAATACTTTGTAAAAAGGGGTTATAGAATTAATCTTTAAAAAACGAATTAAATTAAAATTTGAAATTTAATATCTTTTATAATTAATCTTGTCTTGAATTTTTGTTATTTTTATATATTTTAATAACATTTAATAAAAAATTAATTAAAATATTTAATTATATGACCCATTAATTAATATAAATTGAAATTAAATGTTATAAATTTAATGATCGAAATAAATTATTTTATTTGAAATAAATTTTTATAGATTATATAAAAAATATCAAATTATATTAGGAATAATTTTTCTAATTCTTAATTATTATTCGTCCAATTCAAAGTTAATTTAAACATCATTTTTTTTTTTGTGATATTTATAATAAGTCAATAAAATATTACTAA